>Ga0325411_1006353_pt1 | contig 12986 bp, 5 predicted proteins | sample PopdelMetagenome_13_FD_206181 | JGI IMG/M metagenome (GOLD analysis project Ga0325411, IMG submission 206181) | Populus deltoides microbial communities from Bellville, Georgia, United States - Xylem-PdIQD-R4 | ecosystem: Host-associated > Plants > Phyllosphere > Stem > Wood/Secondary xylem... | reverse complement strand
TATCTTGAAATAATATAATTTTAAATTGATTTAAGTTAATTTAGATTACGAAATCATGAATTGAGTTTAATAACTTGAATGATTAATGATTGATTTATCAAATTAATGTGAATATTCATGAACAAGTGCATACAAGAATTACTTGCAATAACGTTAATATTCATGGATGGACAATTTACTTGGAGACTTGCGACAATATTCAAAATCTCATTCTAAAATAATTTATTCGCTTCTTCAAATGCAATGTTTTTAATTAATGCATTGACTCAGATATATATAAAATACTAGATGACTTGCTCGAGGAAAATATCATCGAGTTGCTCGAGATGAAATCTCGTAATTATATATTAATTCAAGTTGTTGGTTCGGTAATAAAAGTATTTCTTGACTTATTATGTTTGGATTTTGGAATAAATATTAATCTATTTCTTAATATATCATATTGATATAAAATTAAAAAAAATCCAAACATACTAAGACTAGAAATACTATTAATCTTCGATGATATAATTGGTATTAAAATATAATTAAAAAAAATATATTTTTTAATTTTAAATCAGTTTGATATATTAAGAAATATATCGATATGTATTACAATATCCAAACGTAAATAAAATCAATATATTTTTTAATAATATCAGCTTATTTAAATGTGAAGGAGCTATTCGGATGAGTCCAAAGCTTGCCGTTGCTTTCACATGGCCTTTTTTTATGATCGAGATTTCTCCACATATCATACAAAAAAAAAAAAAAAATTCTCTCTTTCAATTTTTCTTATATATCAGAGATTGAGGCTCTGATTTGTGTTCGGTTTTGGGGAACCGACGCTGGCAGGGAGAAGAAGGTGAAACCTCTGCACAGTCCTATAGGGTATAGGGGAAGGAGACGTGTGTGGGCTTGTCATGATCTCCAACCGTACGTGAGGGAGAGAGTGGGGGTCCTGGTGCTGGTGGATGCTGAGCGAGATAAGGCTTGGAAGGGAAACGTGAGGCGTCTGTGGGTACGATACGATTTGTGACAATGAAGGTTGTACCGCTGGCAACCAGATTTAGGTTTTTTTTCCTTGTAATGTCCCATGGAATGGGAAACAAAATCCCGAAAAAAACTCAAAATTTTTTTTATTTGTGAAATTTAAGTTTGATTACAAATCAAATTTAAAAATGGATTATTTTTAATGATCTTTTTAAACTGGAAATTAAAAAAGAATGACAAAAACATATTGTAATCTCTAGTTTTCCCACAAGTTAGAATATCATATCTTTAATCTAAATCAATTATTGATCTTTTAAATTTTAAATTTTAACCCTTTTAAAATTAAATTAAAAGCAAATGGGTCAAAATTAAGTTATAATAGTTGTCACTTCCAAAAGCAACAAGATTGCTGATTTAAGTCGTTGACACACCGTTGAAGATTCTTCAACCTCGCCATTAAAACAAAATCCATCATCTAGTTGTATGCATAAACTAAGTCAATTCTTGAGTTGATTTTGATGTAAAATGTAAAAGGGGCACGAGGGCTCACTATTCAAATATTGAAACTACAAGTAACCCCACTATAAAAGTTAAATGGGGCGTGGACATTTTTTTTAGCACTCAAGGTGACTATTTTAGAACTCAAGCCCTCAATTCAATTTGTTCCTCTATCACTCCTTACGGCTTCATGGTTGAACAAATCACATGGAATTTCTTCAAGTGCTTGTGGGGGTCTTCACCTCCAAAGCCTTGAAAAGTAAATAGTAAATGAATCAAACTAGATTTTAACTCAAAAGCTACATCAATATTTAAAAATTCAATGCATAATGGGTGCTGGTTCAAGTTGGGAGTTGCTTAATGTTCTATGTTCTACCATCTTTTCAGAAACTTCTGCTTCTCTTTCGCTTTTAGAATTGCTGGTTGAAAGCGTTAAGATTGGCAGGTTCTCCTCTCGCATTTTTGCCTTCCTATTTTCTCTTGTAGTTCTCTCAACTTTTGGATCAAAAACTAGTTCACCTATACGAGAAGATCTTAGCATAAATCAGTTTACTATTAATAGAAAATTAGATAAAAACTTTCCCGGCAACAGCTCCAAAATTTGGTTGGTCGTCGGAACCACTAAAATATAATTATGACTTAATTATCACAAACAAAATAAATTTATAATATGATTGTGAAAACCAAGTCGAACCCAAGAGAAATTTCGTTTAATCTTCCTACAATATACTGAAATGAGAGATTTGAATGAAAAATTCAAGAAACAATAATTCTGAAAATAATAAATTGACATGTTGCCAAATCAATTCAAGGGTCCACACATCCATTCCTATAAATTTGCTGATCATCGAAGTAAAATAAATATTCTTTCACGTCAAGCAAATAAATTTGATATCCCTTAAAGCTGAGGGAAATCGATGAGATCACGAGAATATTAATTAGAAAAATCTCTCTAATCAATTTCTTACTATCAAGCGAATGTAATATTGAAAGCAATTTTCATTGACAATAGTCTTAGGAATAAAATTTATGCATTTATTCTAAGTAAACGTTCAAAAGCTTTTCAATTTAATTTAATTTATTCTTCCCTAATAAATCAAGATGAGAGATACAACAATCAAATTAATTTTTTTGCTTCTTATATTAGTCTCTAAAAACAATTACAGATTGAAAGAAACTAGAAAGCATACATGCCATTTCAAAATAATTCAATAATCTTAAATAACAATCAATAACATAATTTTGAATAAGAAAAAATAAATATTTGAATTTAAAAGAATTAAAATGATAACGTTGCTTCTCACAACTTGCTAATAGAAATGATATGTATCCCGCTTGAACCGAATTTAAAAATGTAGTTAATAGTTGTTGGAAATTTAACAAAAACATATAGACGATTTAGAGGTATGTTTTAATGTCCATATAAACGAGAAGGAAGGCGTGGACTGAGAAGAACTTCGAGGGGCGTTGCTCGGAGGTTGGTTAATCCACTGCTCTCATGCATATCAACAGGCTCACCTGACGGGGTTGCAAAATCAAACCCATGTAGCAATGTAGCCAGTGCTAGATCCATGACATGAAGGGCAAAAGATACTCCAGGGCACATTCTTCTACCACTTCCAAACGGAAAAAACTCGAAGTTTTTTCCTCTAACATCAAAACCTCTGTGAGTTGTTAGAAATCTTTCCGGATCAAACTCGTTAGGGTTGGACCACACCCTTTCATCACGATGAATCTTCGAAACATTAACGAGAAGTCTTGTCCCTCTCGGAACATGGTAGCCATCTATGGTGCAATCCTCAATGGCCTCATGTGGTACCAAGAGAGGTCCAGCTGGGTATAAACGCAGCGTTTCCTTGAGAACTGCCCTAAGGTAGACCAAATTTTGCACATCCGATTCTTCCACTTGTCTTTCCTTACCGACGTGGGTGTCTAATTCAAGCTGTGCCTTCTTTAGTACATTAGGATTATTGACTAGTAAAGAGAGAGCCCATACCAAAGTCACTGCTGTCGTGTCTGAGGCTGCCAGAATAAGGGCCTGCAAGAGTGATATTCCGCAAGCTGTAGCCCATTAACTCAAGCAACCATAGACTAATAATTATTTACATTTTTAAAAAAATTCATAATTTCAGCCTCATCTTGAAAAATATGTCTATATTTTTTTCTATTTCATTCAAATAAACTAATAATTATTACTAACTTAAAATAAGGTAAAATGTCTCGAACTTTAAATAGGTCAAAGTGTCAATAGTTTTTATCTAATTTATTTAATGTAGATAATCCTCAAAGAAAATTAAAATTAAAAAATAGATTTTTTTTATTAAGTTATGCTAGTCACATGACAAATTCTATCCTCAATTTGAATGAAAAGTTAACTTAATATGAATATTTCTTTTTTGCTAGTTTTTTAAATGATTATCTAACCTGAATAAATTTAACATAATATATTTAACTAATAGTTCAGGAGATCTTAGCATATTTTACCCCTTAAAATATTAAACAAAAAAGATGTATATTCTCCTAAAATATTCTCTTATTCATGATTTGTTTTTTTTTTGGCAATGAACACAAAACTTGTTAAAATGTTGCCTCTTGGCATGGTTGAGGAATGCAGAAAGTATTGTTTTAATTATGCAATTTTTTTTTTCTTTTCAATGTTAAAATAAGAATTGCGGAGCCTTCCACATTTATTAATCTATAGTTTATTTATAGTCTAATTAATGTTATAGGTAGTTGACTTAATCCTTAAAAGACTAAGCATAGAGGATAATAATTATTTGAACTGGGTATGAACTATAGCATGGGTTAATTGGTGTGGAGGATTAATTACCAGGGATGTAGCTTTGATGGTGGTATCAGAATCTCCGCCTTGAACTGCTTCTGCATCATTATCGAAAACATCTAGCATCACATCCATGAAGTCCTCCTTACCCTTAACAATTCCAGCAGCTCTTTTTCGCTTGTGTTCTTTGAGCCAATCTTCAACAACAAGGTCCAGTTCTTTTGCAGTCTTCTTCATAGCCTCCCCATGCCCCCCAAGATCCAAAAACCTTAAAAATGGTAGCGCATCAGACACCGAAAACACCCCTGTCCAATGAAAAAAATCCTTCAATCCCTTTTTCCATCCTTTCACACTCTCCTCATCCTCAACGTTTGTGATATATCCCACAGTTTTTCCAACAATTGTTCTAAGAACGATGTTTAATGTTAGATCTCCAAACCATCTTTTCATTTCCACCAATGCCAGATTACTTTTTGATTTTGATGCACTACCTCTATTCTCGTCCCATAACTTGTACAACTCTTTCAGAAATGCCCTTACCTCGCTCTCTCGTACATCTTTCAGCTTCTCTAGCCGGTAGTTTGATAGAAGCTCAACCGTGGTTATTTTGCGGACTTGACGCCAATAAGGCCCATATGGGCTAAACCCCACCATTGCACCATTGTAGGTCAAAAGCTCAGAGGCAAGTGTTCTTGGACGACCGGAAAAGGCTTTATCATGGGTGGTGAAACACTCCTTGGCGGTCTCCCAATTGCTTACTACCAAAGCTCGGTGCACGCCCATCTTGATTGTGAAGATGGGTCCATATTTTTCAGCCATGTTGCCCAGTACTTTATGGGGAGGTTCCGCCCCTCCTAACAGATGGAGGTGGCCAATCACAGGCCATGCACCACCAGCTTTTGGTGCTGCTTTCTTCTTGCCTGTGCCTGCTAAAAATTTTCTTGAAATCCAGAAGATTGAACAGATAAAAATAAAAATTAAAAACATGGGATTGGTGGTCATGTTATTTGTGAGGAATGGAAGATAAAAAACATCCATAGCTCGTTCTGGAGATTTGAGATGTAACGCCTTCCTATAATAATATCAGCTTTTAAATTAAAATGTTGAGGAGCTGTTCGGATGAGTCCAAAGGTTGCTGCTGCTTTCACATGGCCTTTTTTTTACGATCGAGATTTGATCCGCATACCGTGGAAACAAAAATAATAAATTTTATCCGCACTTGACTTCGTGGCCTAGCAGGGGAAGAGATTTGTTCCCTTCCTTTGCATTTAGGTTCGATTTTTTTTGTGCATGTCTGTCAACCCCGTGGTGTCTTATCTACTCACTGGGCTTGCAGGTTGTTCAGTGGACCCGGAGATTAGTCATGATGCACGTAAGCTGCCCGGACACCGCGGGTTATCAAAAATAGTAATAATAGTAATAGTAATAATAATAATAATAATAATAATAATAATAATAATAAATTTATATGTATCAATTTTTCTTATATATCATTTTTATTTTACTTTTACATAAAATGATAAATCAAAACTAAAATAAATAACATAAAAAATAAATAAGTCTTACAATTCACATATAAGATGAGATATTTAAAATATTTTATTATAAATACAATATCTCATAAATAAAAATTAATCAATAAAATAATATCATGAGGCATCAGCAAAAAACTTGAGTGCCTTACAATTTCCTATAAATAAAGGTCTTCCCCTAGAAAAAGAGAAAAAAAATTCTTCTAGGAGATAAAAAAAAATTTCAAGACAAGTTTTTTAAGCATAAAAGCTCTAAAACATTTTCATCTATGCTTAAAGTCTATAAAAAATAAAGCTCTATTGGATCAAGCATAAACATCTCATAAGAATTTTTTACAACACTTTGAAAATAAATCAAAAGTACTATTTAAAGTATCAAATTACCAAATCTTAGTATACAATATATGTCTAAAATCATGTTCTTGTAAAACACAAATCTTGACTTGATTGCACATATAAATCAAGTCACTACATATCAAATTCAATAAGAGAATTAGATAATTATTTTATATTTTTGTAAGGATATTTCAAATGGAGATTACATCTAGTTATATATTTTAATAAAATTAATTAAAAAAATATTATATTTTAATAAAATTAATAAAAAAAATATCTTGAACTACGTTGTGACTTGATGCTTTATAAAAAATTATCTTGAACTACGTTATATATTATAAATACTATCCCACACCCCTTGAAACTATCTTGAACAATTTGTTTATTCGGATGGTGAAAAAAAAGTAACCTACACAATCATACCATAAAAGTATAGGTAACATCATTCAAGTCCCATTACAAGATTTAACAGTTTTATCGATGGAATTTTTCCGTTAGTGTGAGACACATATTCCATCGGTAATTATATTACTGACGAAATCACAGACGGAAATGATTCGTCGGTGAATCGTTCGCCAGTAATGTTTTTTCCTTCGGTAAATCCCTTGGTATATTATTACCAGCGGATTTATTGACGGAACAGACGCATCGGTAATAATATTTTTTATTACCAACGGAATTACCGAGGGATATACCGACGGAAATTCCGTAATTCCATCGGTAATTATATAAAAACATTTTAAAAAAATTTAATTTATAAAATTATAAAATAATTAAATTAACATAAATCAACACTCTATAATATATACTCAAAATTCTTGGAAAAAAGAATAAGAAAATCAACTCAAACAAATTTGCAACAAATAAATAAAACAAAAAAAGAAATTCAACTAAAAAAAATTCATATGAAAAAAATGAAGTTGCAATTGCTAAAAATTTAAAAATCCCTATAAATAAATCAACTAAAAATTGATCTCATATGAAAAAAAAATTCTCACAGTAACATTTATACAATTATTAAGAAAAAAAAATTAAAAATAAAATAAAAAACAAATATAGTGAAAAAAATCATGAAAAAAGAAAAAAGAAAAATCTTACCTTAATGTAGTTGCGAGTGAAGCTAAGGAGAGAGAAGATAATCGTAAAGCATATTAATTAAAAAAAATTAAGAAGATAAAAAAAGAAAGAAGAAGAAAACATATCCTGAGCATGGAGGGAAAGAGAAGGAGATAAGGAGAGAAAAGAAGAGAAAGAAATAGCTATTGATGTTTTTTACATATGAAGAAGAAGAAGAAGAAGTAGTAGAAGAAGAATAATAAGAAATGAGTTTATCTCTTATGAAATAAGGAGATCCAGACTTTTTATTGGGGTGCGTTAGCGACGGATTTACCAACGGATAATTAAATATTAATATTTTTTAATTTTTCCGTCGGTAATTCCATCGGTAATATTTAATTTAAATTTTTAATTTTTTAAAAAGTTTTCAGAAACCGCCAACAATTACCGATGATTTTTCAATCCGTCGGTGATTCCGTCTGTAATATTTAAATGAAAAATTTTAATTAATTGAATTTTTTCAGAAAAACGCCAAATAACACTGATGACTTTTCAATCCGTCAGTGATTTTGTCTGTAAAGAACAACAATTAATAGTGCAATTGGAAAATGAATAGTTTTGGAGCTCTCTGGAAAATACCGACGGAAAATTCCGTCGGTGATTCTCTTTGTAATTGACATGATGAACAGTGTTCATAGTTTTACCAACGAATTTATTGACGGATCCGTCGGTAAAATCCCTCGGAAATTTACCAACGGAAATATTCTCTCGATATTTCTATTTGTATTTATCAATTTTTTGATACTGTCCAATGATATTTAGAAGAAGAAGAAGAAAATTAAACAATAAGTCTAATTAACTAAAGTCGTCATCTTGTATTCTCCAAACTAAACATTAAATCCAAAACTAGTTTGATTGGTTATTGAAAAAAAATACAGAGTTGCGTGTCTGCTAGGACTGGCTGCCTGGTGATGAATTCTGGACCGCTAGTAAAAGGAAAAAGAAAGAGTAAAAAAAAAAAGTCATTGTTTAGTTCAACGAGATGTGTATGGACTTATTTTGATAGAGGCAAAGTCAATTTACAACACTAGAATTTTATTTTCCCACTCTCGGCTAAAAGAGATCACGCATTAAAGAAAAAAAGAAAGAAAAGAAAGGAAGTGCATGGTTTTTTTTTTTGACAGGGATTTTCCTATTTTAAGGCAATGAAATACAATTCCTTTTTGTATTTTAAAAGTATTTTTATAAAAAATTAAGATTTTTTTACTTTTTTATTTTAAATTAATATGTTTTTGATATTTTTAGATCATTTTGATATGTTAATATCAAAAACAATTTTTTTTTAAAAAAATTATTTTAATATATTTATAAATAAAAAACATTTTAAAAAACAATTACAATCACAATCACAAAAACAAGAAATAACGACAGTTGACCAGCACTCAATTATATCTTTTCCCCCTCACTCTCAATGTGTTACGGAAGGGAAAAGGAGGTAACAAATTGAGGCACGCAAACCAAGGCAAGAGAAAAAAAAATCAAAATCTTTTATTGATCAAAAGACGATTCCAACTACTTAAGGTGAAAAAAAAATAAAATCCTATGACGAGTCAAAGTTGTTTGTTATTATTAATGCACAAAAGAAAATTCTAGAACTTCCACTTTGATTTAAATTGAGTATCAAACTTTGATTCTATCATTTAATTTAAAAGTTATTTATAATTAAAATACGTTGAATTAATTTATGTAAGACACCATCCCCTGCTTTGCCCTAGTAGATAGGGTTTTAATTCGCTTCTAGGCATGAAAGAGAAATAGAAGGATGTTAAAACGGGTAGAGACTAGAGAGCATTGATAAGATAGGCAAGATTATTTCACTTCCAATTCTTTCAAGGGAAGACAAACACAAAGTATTTGAGAAGGCCCCTCCCCTGGAATTTTGATAAGCAGGTTCTGATTTTAAAGAAGCCTTGGCAGATTGCTTTGTTCAAGAAACTTCTCGGGGTCGTCAGGGCTTCTGATGTGCTTTAAACAGTTATAGACAGTCAGTATATAATCTTGAATTTCCAGCAAAGAAAGTTTGGATCCACTCCAACAGTAGTGAAAAATCAGTATCGATTGAAAAAGAAAGCCTACGCTTTCAGCTAGAGGATATATCAGTATAACAAGGGAAATGGGCTGCCAAAAGCCAGGAAGATTATCACTGGAAAATCCTCGCTTAGCTCAAAGCATCACTACAACTTAATCATTACTATAACCATGTGAACACATACACTTACAGTTGCAAGTCCAAGATTTCTATTATTACACCAAATAATAGCCCAAAAAATAGCTAATTTGAAAAAAAAATACAATTCTACTCAGTTAATCCTTACCGATATTGAAAGAACAGCCTCTTCACTCTGTGTCAAAGGTGCTAGAAGCGCCTGAACATCTGACTGAACATTTCGTTGCCCATGTGATGAAGCACCAGATTGGCCTTCTAATTTCAACTTTTGAGCTCTAACACCGAGGATATGGTTAAATGCTGCAAGTGCACGCCCACGATGTAAATGGTGCTCAAGCCCAAGTTTAGTTTCCTGAATTTAATACGACTTTAATAAATTAAAATTAAAAAAATATGAATTAATTTATTAAAATCTTATGAAAATAACCAAAACATTATATGGCGTAAGTTTTTCACTATAGCCATAAACACAATGTACCTACAATAAAATTATTTATTTGCCCATGAGTGGAGGAAAAAAAAAGTCTCTATGGTGAGAGTGCTTTGGTGTTTTTTTACTGTCTATTGGTGATCAAAAGATTGTTTAGGAATATCTAGGTTTTTTTTACCCTTCTCACAATAAAAGTACTCTTTTACCTTATAGTCAACAAAACTTAGAGTTGTTAGCCAAGAAATTTTCTAACTTTTCATAAACTTTTAAATAAAAAAATACTTATTTATCTTAAGGGTCAAAAAAATGTTGGGCTGTTGGACAAGGGCTTTTATGGTTTTTTCCATTATTTATGTACAATTACAGTATGTTTTTGGCCTTAGAAAGGAAAAAAATAATCAAGTTTACATTTGAGAATATTTTTATACTTTTACATGGATTTTTTGGGTAACTACCAAGGTCAGGGTGACATTTTGGTATTTTCACATTGACTTTTAATTTCTTAATCAAAAAAATTATTGGCGCGTGTTAAGCGAGTGGGTGGTGTCCGCCCTATTATGACAACATGTGTGACACTATTTAGTGACCAAACCTGATATTCTGTCATCTTTTCAGATGCACCATCATGTCCTCTTCCACATGGTGGGGCGCTTGACTATGTATGATGATTAGATTATCGTCGACGGTCATTTTTTTCTTCTTTTCTCTCTCCTTTCAGGTAAAGTATATGATTGTCCTCTTTTTTTTTTTGGTTTTTAAGTTTCAGTCCTCATTCTTTTATTTTCTTATTTGATTTTTATTCCTTTTATAAAAGTTTTAATTTTTTTTCAATTTAGTCCTTCAATTATAATTTCTCATATGTTTTGTTTTTCAATTCAGTCCTTATTCTTTTGATTTTGATTTTTTTCCTTGGTCTTTTCGTTAAAGTTTTTTTGGCTTTGAATTTCATCCTCCAATCAAATTTTTTGTTGTTTTATTTTTTTCCGGTTTTACCCTCATTATTTTAATTTATTTTTTCTTTTGTTAAAGCTATTTTTTCAATTCAATTTAACCCTCTAATTGAAAATTTTTGCTTGCCCTTTGATTATTTTTTAGATCCTTTTGTGTGATTGTTTTTTTTCCTGACTTCATCTTTCAACATTTGATTTTTTAGAGATTTGACTTCCAGCGATCTTATCGTTTTACATTATTTTTTAAAAAAATATTAGTTTTGTGATTTTCTTCTATTTTTTCTATGGGTTTATCTTTTAGTCCCATGACCTAGATCACGAGTTTTGCATGCTTTTCTAGAATACAAGTTTTTTTAAAAAAGATTATTTTGTTTGTGTTTGAATTTTCAAGATATTATTCTATTTTATCGATATATTTTTTTGTTTTATACAAATGAATTTTACTTTTTAAAATAAAAGATATTATTTTTAAAAATATTTCTTATGTGTTCGAGCTTTGCTTAATCTTTTTTTTAGGGTGTGGGTTAATTTATTCAATCAGTTTCATTTGTGTTTATCTTTTAGATTATGGGTTTTTTCGGTGTAGATTTATCTTGTATTGATTTAAATAAATAAATTCAGTGAACATCTTAATTAATGGTTGTTTTTTGTTTATTTACATGGATGATATTTATATTAATTAGACACTTGTATAAGTTTTTTAATTTATAATTTGAATTTTTTTATGTAAAAACCATATCAAAGCAGCCTACATGTCTAATATTTTCTTGAAAAAAATTATAACCCGCGGTGGAGTATGGTTCAATAGCTGGTATATAAATAAACTTCATAAGCGGACCACAATTTACACGCTATCTCTCCATTATCTAGATTTTCTGAATTTTATATTCATTAAGTGTTGGTGACTGCCACCACAAATCCGTTGATTTATATTTTCAAAGTGACACTAATATTACAAAATCAAAACCCATGAAGCAACGAAGCAAGTGCTAGTTGCCTAAAAGAGCAAAATATTCTCCAGGGCACATTCTTCTCCCGCTTCTAGCTGCGTTTTGTGGCTCATTAGCTCTAGCTATAACGAAGATGGATTTTCTGCAAGTGCTGAGGATTTTTCATTTAGTTTAGTTCTAAACGATATGTAATTTCTAACCATGTAAATCTATTACAATTCTAAATAAATTATTACCGTTATCTACTTTTTTTTTTTTTTTGGTAATTACCGTTATCTACTTGACTTAGTGCATCAATACTTGAATTAATTCCTAAAAAATTTCTAATCAACAGTACTTGGTATTTCTTATTCTTCTAATACTGTAAAAAAAAATGTGGCTATATGTTATAGCAGAGCAGAGAATGTTACCATGCATGTAGCTTTGTTGTGTTGTGCATACTGGACCGAAAGCAAACACAAATAAAACACAAACAAGCAGATTTACGTGGTTCCCCAAAACCGGGTACGTTCACGGAGGCAGCAGATTGTATATTATTGGAGGAATGATACAAATACTCAACTCAACCCCAATACAACCCCAAAACCCAGTGTTTCACTCTTACACTCGGTGTTTCTCTCAAATCTGCTCACAATTCTCAAAGTTGCACTTCCTGCACACACCTCTTCACCCCTCTATTGCTCGCTCTTTATCTTCATTTATAGGAGAAAGGAGAGCCTTGAAACATGCCACCAATTGTGGCACTAATCACTAATGGTGCTTCCACTAAGCATAGTGGTGGGGTATTGTTATTATCAATAAAATCTAGACAAATCTCCACCTTGGCAAGATTTTTTCATCCAATCCTCGTGATTAATCAATACTGCCTCTGATGTGCCATTTGACGCTGCACCCTGAAGGTGCTCAACACCGAGAGATGTTGACCAAGTCCAAACAATATTGGAACTTGATCCCTACCCACACAAAAATAAAAATATATAAATATATAGTTGGAAAAAATTAGAAAAAATAATGGGAGGTTGGAGCGCTCAGAAAAGGATAAGAAAAATTGATTAAGGAAATTCAAAAATACAAGGATTGAAATTTTTACAGTATATACTTGAATGATGAGAGCCTTGTGGGAAAGTAAAATTTAATTTGAAGAGAAAAGTCCAAAATTGGATGTTTATGGACTTAATTGGATTTTATTGAAGGTTTAATTGAATTTATAAAGGGTTTGATTGCAAGAAAAATTGATTTTTAAGTCAATTTGA
>Ga0325411_1006351_pt1 | contig 12988 bp, 7 predicted proteins | sample PopdelMetagenome_13_FD_206181 | JGI IMG/M metagenome (GOLD analysis project Ga0325411, IMG submission 206181) | Populus deltoides microbial communities from Bellville, Georgia, United States - Xylem-PdIQD-R4 | ecosystem: Host-associated > Plants > Phyllosphere > Stem > Wood/Secondary xylem... | reverse complement strand
TTTGATAATCTTTTCTTCCATTCAGCATATTAAAGGGAAAAAAAACTAATGGTATGTGTCTTTTTAATATATAAAGAAAATTAGCATACACAATCATTTAAATAATTGAATATATATATATATATATATATTCAATTATTTAAATGATTGTGTATGCTAATTTTCTTTATATATTAAAAAGACACATACCATTAGTTTTTTTTTCCCTTTAAATCCTTAGTTTTATTTTTTAACAATACTTATTTTCCTTACTATTTACTCTAAATTTACAAGAATAAAAAAATGATCAAAAGTAGGTTTTATAAATTCAAGAATTGTACGAATTTTATAATTAAAAAAATATTCTTATAAACTATTATCGTAAGTGAAAACGTATTCATAATCATCAAGCTCTTAAGGAATTATTTTTCATCTAAAAATTTAAATAGCTTATTATTTTGATTTATAATTTTAGTTAGGTAAACCACAAATAAAAAATTTATTTATAATTATTAATTGTAATGGCCATTAAATTTATGCTTTCTTTATCAATTTATTTTTTCTTCGGGAAAGCATAAGATAACAGATTTGTGAATTAAAGATAGGTAAATAAGAGATATTTAAATTTCCTTAACAAAATCTTCAATAACTTTTTGTTTTTAAAATATCATATATCTATCATGAAAATCTTTTTTCCTTATCTAATTTTATTTTTTAATTTTCATCTTGATTTTTTAAGTTTATAACTAGGAAAATAAATGAGAAAAAGAAAGGGAATAAAAAGAAGATTTTGAAAATAGAGATATAGTATTATAGGAAACAAAAAAGTTATTTTTAAAATGGATATACCTATTTAAAGCAATTTAACCCACATCCTGCTTATTAAGTCGCATATAGGAACTTCATTGAAAATAAATTAATTTAGGGTCTAAATTGTTTTAACGGTAGTATATGAGGACCAAAAAAGTCCAAGAGAAGGACTTGCTTGTCATAAAAATAAAACTTAGGGACAAATTAGAATTTACAAAAGTATTGGGGAGTAGAATGAATATTAGAAAAAAATTTCATTTTAGGAAATACTAGTGTGTTATGGCCGAAAATACATAGCATTGGACCATAAAAGAAAAGAAGAAGAAGAAGAGATTGTTTTGCCAAGTTTCCATTCAGAGAGAGGCAAAGGCATTGAGATCACCTATAAAACAAAGGCATAGTACAATTTTCCTTAAAAACAAAGAAAAACAAGCGCAGCATGTCGTCAGTTAGGGTGGGTCCAGAACCATTCCCGTAAGTCGGATCCTCCACGTGTTGCAGTTCTTGTTTTTGTTTGAGGTGGTCTGAAGAGTTAGTTCCCTGGTGGCAAACATGTAAGAAAACTGAGTCAGCTTTGCTTCGTTGTCACAATCATCAAAATTCACAAAAACCAAACAAAAGGCATAAATTTTGGAGAGAAAAGAGCATATCTAAGAGAGACAGAGAAGGGGCCATCCTCATCATCATTACACAAATGGAGGAGGATGATCGTCTTAACAAAGCGAAGGAAGAAGAGGAGGAGGAGGAGGAGGAGGAAGGTGGGGATCAGGTGGGGTCGAGCTTGACCTTGGAGAGGGTAGCTGCTGCAAAGATCTTCATTGAGAATCATTACAAGGCTCAGATGAAACACATCCAGCAACGCAAAGAAAGGTTTAATTTTAGTTTAAATAATTTCCTTGGAGGATCGATCCTGTTTAGGATTTTCTTTTCCTTTTCCATTCTAATGATGTTTTAATTTAGAAGTTACTAGTTTTATTATTATATTGCTAATTTTTCTCTGCGTGAAAAAGCAATAACAACTTTAAAATTGATAAATTGGGCAGCAAATTCGAAGGATGGAAAAAGAAAATTTATTTCAATTTGTCCTCTATAAATCTATGGGATTAACTTTCACTATTTCCTCCATTTCTTAATGCTTAGGTTCTGGTATTTGGATTGCCATTTAAATGTGGTAGATATTGTGAATTTCCATTGCCTTTTCATGAGCATAATCCTCTCACGAGATGTACATGGTTCATATATTTTGTGTTTTCCATCAACATTGATCAGTCTTCCATGGATACTTGGCATTTGGCTCCTTGTTTAATAATCATTCTAGCACATTCAGACGCAGACAAGTCCGTGCACTAACTGTATCATTTTGTATGCATTTTTGTTTTCTTCAACTTCTGTATGCTTTTTTTTTTCGTGTAATGAGTTATTGTCTTCGTCCAGGTGAATTTAATTCTTAAAGAAGAGGTAATGATTGTAGGTTCGGGTTATTGATCTGGATACATTCGTTTCTAACATGATATTATTGATTGCAGGCGCTTAGAGCTGAAAAAGCAGTTGGCATCTTCTCAAGTTTCTGAAGAGGAACAAATTAACATACTGAAGGATTTAGAGCACAAGGAAACACAGTATATGCGACTTAAAAGGCACAAGATTTGTGTTGATGATTTTGACCTTTTGACAATAATAGGCAGAGGGGCATTTGGAGAGGTTAGATGTATGCACTTACTGTATAAGTTTGTATGGAGGTTTCCTTTCGATGATCGTCAATGTTATTTATTATACTTTCATTGTTTGGAAACTGTGAACTTTGATCTGCATATCCCACTAAGTAGCCCAACAGTAAGGTCTTGGCTTTTACATTTTGAAGTGGAGGGCTGAGCAGCACTCAGCTTTTTAGTACCTACATGAGAAGTATTGTTGTACCTGGCAACTAACAGATGACAATCTCTCACCATTATAAACTTAAAATCTTGTCATAAAATGATTATATTCTCTAAAAACATGGGGCACATATTTTCCTTATATTGAAATTTGATTTCTCCCAAAGACTGGTCTACTTGTAGATAAGGTCTCAGAGATCACTAAAAAAAACTGAGACGAAAAGGCAACATTAAAAGTGTTGTGGTGGTAATAGTGGCAAAGCCATTAAATGGTGTTGATGGCTCTAGTCAGGCTTTTTTAAAATGAGATGATATATTTTTTTTATTAAATCCCGTGCAGTTTCATGTAGTCATTCTTCTTTGATATTTTTTCTCATCTTCAATAATTTGTTCTCTACATCCCCCCCTTTAATATTTTTTTTCTAGACATTCAAAATAATGTTGTTGGCTGATTCTGAGTATAACATGCTTTTCCAGGGTACATTTAGTTATAAAATCACACTTCCTGGATTTATTTTATTTCTTGTACATTCTGAGGCTTCTATATTTAAGTGGTAGACTATTAAAGTGCTTATATTTTATTGTTTTACAGGTTAGGTTATGCAGGGAGAAGAAGTCAGGCGACATCTATGCTATGAAAAAGTTGAAGAAGTCAGAAATGCTTAGTAGGGGGCAGGTGAGATTGAAACTATAGAATGTTTAACTCTTTCTAAAAGATGCACTTAAATTTTATGATTTTACTCTTTAATTTATTTGTTCTGTATTTACTGGATACCTGGGTTATGGTATTGGTGATGCCTCCATGCTTGACTCTGTCAGTTGTTCTGTAACATCTCGTGCTTCATAATTTACCAAGTTAATAATAATGAGAGACAGGTCATGGTCAAAAGAACTTTTCAGATAAGGTGGACTGCTAGTACATAATAGGTTCATAGATTGGACGTAAAAAAAATTCTAGGGGAAACAGAGGATTAGCTAAGGTTGTTGTTAATATGAAACCAAGTTTTTATCATCTTTGCTACACCTCAGGTGCATCATTTACCGGATGTTGATTCTGACAAGGTATCTGGTGAACTTTTTCATGCATTCATTTTGGAATTATGATTGAGACAGTTGTGTAGTTTCATTTCAGGCTTATCTTCTTTCTTGTGATTTTTTTGAAGACATTAATGAGAAAATCTCATTCCATTTGTCAGTATCTATGCACTGGCATAACTGTTCAATTAAGATAATGTGGTTTGCTGAATGTTGATGCTTTAGGCACCTCATGTTATCTGTTATCACTTTCAATTTCCAAAGAGGATCTGTGAAGCCTCTGTAGTTTGTGATGTGTCGATAAGCTAGTCTCCTAGGATTTGAATGTGGAAACTAGAATCATACACTTTGTAAGCAGATTCATAGGACCCATTTGGCATCATGGTTATGGAGCCAAACTACATTTTCTGTTCCAAAGGCTTCATATTTCATATTGAATTATATGCTTATATTCAAAACATCACCTTTTCCTGAATATAATCTTACTCAAAAACTGTGATTTGCTGAACCATATGAAATCCCACTTTCTCCAATCACACTACAATCTATGCTCCCATTGCAAGGGCAAGGCCCCCTCATTAACTTTCATTTTATCCAATTTCATCCTTGTAAACCATGTATCCAATAACATTAACAGTTGCTCACTAGTCATTGAATTTACATGTATTCATCATTTTTTAATATGATTTCAAATTTTCTGAAAAACTAAAAAATTGACGCATATGTTATTGAAATATAAGTTGGATATCATATTCTTTGCCATGAGGGATGCTGAACCGGAGCTGCAAAGGAAATGGATAGTGTAGGATGCCAATTCAGCTACTGGTAATTGGAAAAGTAATATATTCTACCAAAAAGTAACTATAGGTATATGGACATCTAACAAAATACTAAAAATAAAACTAATTAATTTTTTTTCATTAAAATTAAGTTAGAAAGGACTTATTCTGTATTTGTCATTGCACTTCAACGGTTGTTTTAATTGCATTTTAAGCTGAACAGAGATAAACTGAAATTTTTAGCTTAACACAGTTTTTATAGAAAACAAATTCCTCCACATACTTTTGCAAACAATAACTGCAACAAGCAATAGTGGGTCCTTACTGTAGCAAGTACAGTCTGTCTTTAAATTGTAATTCCATCTAAAGAAACACATTTTAACTTGTATTTAGTTCCTATCAATTTTCTTGTATGTCTCATATGCTTGCTAACTGTGTTTGTATGGCACAGGTTGAGCATGTCAAAGCTGAAAGGAATTTGCTTGCAGAAGTTGCAAGTCACTGTATTGTGAAACTATACTATTCTTTTCAAGATGCTGAATACTTATACCTGATCATGGAATATCTGCCTGGAGGTGACATCATGACTTTGTTGATAAGAGAAGAGACTTTGACTGAAACCATGGCTAGATTTTACATTTCCCAAAGTGTTCTTGCTATAGAATCTATTCATAAACACAACTACATTCACAGGTCGGTATTCACCTGAAATAACATTTTCAGAAACATAAGAGGAACTGAAGTATCTTAAATTGCTTTATCTTTACTTCTAAGATAATCTTTTGCCCCGGCTTTCTCAATGACAGCCATATGTATATTTTTTTCAGAGATATCAAACCTGACAATCTATTGTTAGACAAAAATGGTCATATGAAGCTCTCTGATTTTGGTCTTTGCAAGCCTCTTGACTGCACAAATTTATCAGCTATAAATGAAAATGAAGCACTCGATGATGAAAATTTGAAGGAATCCATGGATGCTGATGGACACTTTCCAGAAGCTGGTGGAAGGCGCTGGAAAAGTCCCCTTGAACAACTACAACACTGGCAGATAAACAGGAGAAAATTGGTATTCAATTAAATCATCGTTTTCAGATATTACAACTATGTCATTCCTTATGTCTTCAATTTGATTCCAGGGTGTCTCTGATGAACACATTCACAAATTTTTGCAGAAGGAATTATAGTGACATTACATAATTTAGCAAGAAAATCTGCCTCGTCTAACATCCTTTTCTTCTTTCTAGTTTGGATTTTTTAGATGTTTTAAGCTTTAGGATTAGGATTTTATGCTCTAAATGTGTGTGCATATGTGCAGTATGCAATTTTATTTGTATTTATATGTGCGTGGGTTGCATTTTTTTCTTCCTTCGAAAATGAATTCTTACTTAGGATCAATGTTAAGAACAAAAATACGAGGTCAAAGGTGTAGATGCACCTATCAAAATTAAAAAGGGTGTAATCCTATCCTGCCATATTACAGGGATGATTTATCAGTTTATCTTTTTGATGCTACCCGACAATAATGTTATTTACTTTTCATCTTCTCATCATCATTAGTTTATCCATCCTAGAATTTCTATCATATAGAGGTCTTATTTCTGAGATTCTTTCTTCACTTTGTTTGAATTGCAGGCCTATTCCACAGTCGGCACACCAGATTACATTGCTCCAGAAGTGCTGTTGAAGAAAGGATATGGCATTGAGTGTGACTGGTAAGTAAATAAGGATGAATTTTACTTTCTCTTGGAACTTGCAAAATATTTGATTGCATTTTTTTTTATGTTTACAGTTGTAGCTAAGCATTGGAATAAATCATCTAAAGCATTTTTCTTTTCATTTTTTTCAACAAATTTCATTCAGAAAATGAAAAAAAATGAAAAACATGGAAACATGACTAATTACTCTATAACCATGGATGACATGTCTTGATTACTGCTGTGGTTGTTGCCTATGACCAACATGATGCTGCCATTATCACCACAACCACTGAGCCATCATTAACATCATCCACCATCACCACTGCCATCACTGTGCCTTCAACATCACCATTGCAATTTTAACATCACATCATCACTCTTATATCAACACCAACAATACACCAACACCACGAGTATTCCTGGCCTCTCATGCTACCATCACAACTGCGACAACTTTGGCATTATTGCTATTGTTGCCAAAACCATGAATGCCACTGCCCACTGCTAGTCTGAGACCATCCACTGCCATCAAATCCATACTATTATTTCTTCATCACAATTTCTCTCCATTTCTAACTGTGCAATATCTATTATCGGAATTTCTTTTCTTTTTTGATAAATCAGTTCTTCCACTTGCCTAACTTTATAACATAGGATCCTAGTTCATAGAAAAAGATAACTAAATTATTTATCCTTTCATACTAGAAGAACTGGATCATCTAACAATTCTTATTTTATTTAGGGCTCTTGAGATATTTTATAGGGAATTAGCTTTTGTTCAATTTGATTGATGTAAGCTCTTCAAATTAGGAGTGGACTCAACATTTGATGATTGAATATTTGTCTGAAATTCTAGTACTCTTTTTCCTCTGAATTGCGTAAGCTTTTTGCTATTGGTGAAATTTTTTGCATCATTCAGAAATTCGGATCATTGTCGCCCCAATTAAGAACTATTCTTTCACTACAATTGGTATGTTTTTTTTCTTCCACAACATTTCATAAGGGCTTTATGATGCAAAACCTGTACCATCATGCCATCATCGAAATACATGATTATTTAAGTGAAAATGAATACCTATTTTTCTTTCTTACAGGTGGTCTCTTGGTGCAATAATGTACGAGATGCTAGTTGGTTATCCTCCATTTTATTCTGATGATCCAGTAACAACTTGCAGAAAGGTCTGGTTGTTATTTTCATTTGTTTGATTTCTTCTCTTTCAGTTGAACCATGACACCTGGTTAGCTTTAATGTTATGCAGATCTATTTTGATATTATGAGAGATACTCTTCATTATCATATTATTTGGTGTCAATGTGTGTGATGCTGTGTTATAACATGCACTTACATTTTGCTTATACATGCACTGTTTTTTTAATTTAACATCAACTTGTTGATTTCAAGAAAAAAAATGAAACCTTGTGTCGGCAATGCTTCATGGTATGCACTCCATTATCATATCATCGTTCAGTTTGGTGTCTCTGTGATGTTGTGTTATAATATATACTTGGATTTTGCATATGCGCCACTTTGTTTTTTAATTCATCATCCAAAGAATGAAATCTTGTGTTTCCTATTGAAGTATTGTGAACTCAACTAGAATTAACTAAGCTTAAATCTCCCTTTTTTTCAGGCAATTTTTAGAAATTAACTTCTTTCTTATAACTTAACCTAAGCTATTTTTGTTCTACCTTTTCCATTACTATCCCATATACCTAAATGTTGTCCCTCTTTCTCATTGTGAGATGTACAACATTCTTTGCTGTATTACTATTCTTTCAAGAGACTCTACTAAAGAAGCTTTTGATTTTTCACTGGAAATTGATAAACCACTATGTATTTATGATATCATTTGGTTGGCCTGGCTGTTCATGATAGCATTTCATTGTGATCTGTAGTTCATAGGGACTGCTTTAATTACATCGCATTGGGACCTGGACATCTTAGGATAATGTCACTTCTGTTGTTACTGCTGGGGAAGAAGCAACATGTTCTTGATATAGTACTAATATGAAGAACTGTTATAGTACTCAAGCCTCTTGTTTGTTGTTTATGTACCATGTAGTTACTTAAGAATACTGTCATATAGATATCTATCGTTTCCCTCTAGTTTTCGTGTTTATCTAGTATTATTACGAGTCACTTTAACTCGCTGAGATGATAACTAATGTATTCCAGATTGTGCATTGGAGAAATCACTTAATATTCCCAGAGGAGGCAAGGCTGACACCTGAAGCGAAGGATCTGATCTGTAGATTGCTTTGTGACGTTGATCATAGGCTTGGTACTCTGGGGGCAGACCAAATTAAAGTATACTTCTGTATTTATTCCGACATGAATACTTATATTCTTTCTCTCTCTTTTTTTTTAGTTTGACTGTAACATCATTGTTCTTCCTGGCATCTACTAACACTGATTATTATCAGGCTCATCCTTGGTTCAAAGATATTGTATGGGACAAACTTTATGAAATGGAGGCAGCATTTAAACCAGAGGTCAATGGGGAGCTTGATACACAAAATTTTATGAAATTTGATGAGGTGATTTGTTGCATATGGCTCTTTTCCACTTTTAGTGAGGACTATCGATGTTGCTACATTGGACTCTTATCTGAATTATCTCATTTTCTTTATTTTATGAACTTCATATGATAAAGGTGGTGTGCTGAGCTAGCTTTCTTAGTAAAGTTGTGGACTTAGAGTCTATCTTCTTTGAGATTCTGGTGAGGAAGCGGGTTGGTATTGGCAGGGAGGATGCATAACACAAAAAATAAAAAAATAAAAACCAATAAGCTAGTTTGCCCCTGTAGTCTAACACTTGGTTCCATTTTAGTCACTGAAGAAGGATTCAATATTACCCTCTTCATTTCTTATTTATAGCAACTGGGTCTTGAGCTTCCAAATTGATAACTGACAGCAGGATATGCTTGTTCTTACATGAAAATTAATATGGAATTCTAACGTTGTGTGAGCTCCATGAGTTTTGATGTGAATTCAAATTTTAAGGCTCCATAACACATGAATTTAAATTCTATATAGATGTCAACTGTGGATCTGATGGATGATCTAACTCGAGAGGATAGAATGAAACTTCACTCTGTGTTCTCACTGCTTGTGCTTGGTACTCGAGAATTTTCTATTTGTGCACCTCAACTAAGCTCTTTTGCTCATGAATGTCAGGCCTTCTTTGTTTACCTCATTTGTAAACTTTAATGCTTATTTCCTTTTCATTTCAAGAGATTTCCCTTGACATTTTCATTTGGTTATCTGTGTTTGTGGTACAATACCTTTGTAGAAGTGTATTTTTGACAGAAATTCTTTTTTGAGATAGGTTGAACCCCCATCAACAAGAAGAGGATCCGGACCCATGAGGAAGGTACTTGTCAATCATAAATTTCTGCTGTTTAAGTCAAAGTAGTTCATCATAGATAAGCCTAATGAAACATTGCAAACATGTCTGTCTTAAACGATAGTGAATGGTCATTGGGTTTTATGTCTGGAGTATTCTTAGGGATGAGATGCAAGTATGAATAAAGCGAGGGCTAAAATGATTAAATTAATCTGTATAATGGAAAGGATGGAACAAGCCATAGTGTGATGAAAAGTTTAGAGGTAAGGTAAAGTTGTTTTGTGGGGTTTCTAATGCAATTTGGGGTTTGATTTTTTTATTTATTTATAAAATTTGGACTTTAAACATAGATTTGCATAGCTAGCCACTTTGATGCTTATGAATTTACTGTTTTAGAGGAGTCTAAGCTCGCTTGTTTTCAGAGACTGGAATATTGGGATATGGATTGATGTTTTTCACTTTCTTATGGTTTTTTTCTACTTTTAAGGCTTACCCTTTACATTTGTAAAGTTTGTGTAGATTTTTTGTTCCTTCCAATCATGTATATTACTCTTGCATGCAATTAATATGAGTGAAAATTATTCTCTGAGGAATATAATGTAATTGACTATACATAGATGACATTATATTATGGACTTATGGTGTAAAACACAATTAAATTGAGATTATTGAGTGAAGTTTCAATCCACCTGCTCCAATTTGGTAGGCATGTTTCAAACTCATTGACATTTGGTACATCCCTCAAGAATTTGGTACCTCATGCTAGTCTTGATGTGGATGAAGAACAACTAAATTGGAAATTATGATGAATTAATACACGGACCTAGTCCATCACCTAAGATCATGGACCAAACCAATAGAACTATTACAAATAATTAAATTTGTTCAAATCATCTAGTTAGTAAATCATATTTGGAATGCAAATTTTTTCACATTTAATAGCACATTTATAATTATGGAATGAAATAATTAATAATGCATCCATCACAAAATGACTAGGACAAATTTAGTGATATGTGAAAATTCTGTTAGTTTGGCTCATGATGTTAGGAGGTGGATCATGTAATATTGTTTTGGAAAGTAGAATATGATTTTTCTGGATTCTTGGTAGTTGGTGCTATTTAGGAATGTTAGCATTTAGTTTTTAGTTGTTAAAATAGGAAGCTAATTTATTTCATTTCGTAGGTTTTCCTATTCTTATTGGGAGCAAGTCTTTAATTTTTTTCAATTTTCTTGCTTCGATTGGAATTTAATTTTCTTGTTTCAATTTGGTTTGGTTCCTATAAAATGTGCACCGCACCCTAGTTAGACATTCTAGTTATGTTATGATGCTTTGAATATTGAATGATCAAATATATTGAGTTTTTAGATAAATATTTTTTCTGTTGGGTATGTGTTATTTCTGTGTTCCTCAATTGGTTCTACATCAAGTCTTTATTGTCATCAACTTGCATCTGGTCATCTTCAAATCACAAAGCTAACCTAATTTGATTACGCTCTAACTAGTGATATGCTTCTTAGTGTTTGTGGTTTATCAAGGCATGTTATTCATTTCCTACTACCTTTTTGGCAGACAATGTTGAATCCTCAAGATCTTAGTTTTGTTGGTTACACGTACAAGAACTTTGATGCTGTGAAAGGGCTACATCACTCTTTTGGTATGAGAATTTTGCGTAATCCTTGTTCAATTGTTAGATGTAATATGCTATCAGCAAAAGATTCTTATGACATTGTATGTTTGTTTGTGACGTCAGGATTCTCATGTTCATGTAGATAGTCATGCTTATAAACGTCATGCAAATACAATCATTGTTTGTATCCACACTAAGCTACTTCCGAATGTAAATGGAAAGAAGTTGTATCCATCTTTACTCAATTTATAGATGCACATGATTTTGCTAATTGGGTGGCCCCAATCACAACTAGTTCTTTGAGGTTGCATTTGGTTAGTGTCTGATGACAGAAGAGACACATAGAAGAGACAAAAACATTGAAGACATAGAGACAGATATAAAATAAATATATCCTTGATTGGTTTTGAAGTGAATTTCTGTATTTTCAAAACAAGAAGTGAGTGAAATATAGGGAGACATGTCCTTGCTATCTCTGTCTCTCGTGTCTCAAGATAATAACCCAACTCTACCTAAGTGCTTTCCTTTCTTGTGGCTTCAACTGCAAGTGGAATTCGAAGGGAAAAAATGATTGCAGCCTGCATTATTTTGTTTGTAGTTTTGATGGACCTGCTTTTGCAATTGTTTCTTATGTGACGGTCAATTAATAAGTTTTCTTTATCTGTTAAACTCTTGCAGATGTGAAGAGAAGCTCATTACCGAGGCAGGCATCCACCGATTCTTGTCACAGTAATAAATCCAATTCAAATATTAAGCAATTGTTTATACTTTTCTAAAGAACAGTGCTTCATACTTTTCTAAATGTTGATTTCCATCAGGTGATTCTGCAGTGGACTACTCATCCAAGGACTCAATTGGTGACTTACACGCACTGACTCTTTCCTCTTCAGTAGATGCCTGTCACAGTGAAGAGCTGTCCAATTCCTTACGTGGAAACCATCTGGCATGATGGATGCAATGTCCCTGTTGTGAAGGCGGTGGGTCTGCCTGCTTATTTTTTAGTCAGGCACGGCCCAAACATGCACTGTTAACGAAGCTTGCCATAACATAGTGTAAAACGTTTATAAATTTGCAGGAAATATTGGAAGGACTTGTGCTAAACCAATTGTGGGGAAGTTGGTAAAATAGTTGTAATCAAGTTTAAAGGTTTTGGATCTATGTAAAAAATGACAGATTATACTGTGGTTTTGACTGCCCAGGTTGGCAGACTAATAGCATATGCCTTCTCTTGTGGCAGTTTAAGCCTCCACTCTCTGGTTGTGTTTTTTTGATAGTCTAGGAAGCGGGAATGACCCTCAGTTGTGTCGTGGACACCAGCATATAGGTATTGTACGGAGAGCCACTGGCCTTTTTGTGACTGAAATATACTGAAGTTTAATTCTCACTTTTATAAAGGTTGTGATCCCTTTTTGGGATTTTTTTATTGGACAAGATTTTAGTAGATCAATTCTTGTTGATTCTCTTTCAATGAGAAGAAATTATAATTATAATCAGGAACTTTATTTCGAGCAAGACCGAGTACAATCTTGCAAGTCAAAGACTGAAGATTGTAGAGTTTTTAACTTGATTTTAAGAAGTAAAAAAGAAAAAAAAGGTAATGCCAATATTATAGCTTTAGAAAAAGCGATAAAGATTAAGAAAGTTGTCAGGAAAAGTGATAAATAAAAGTTATAAATTGCAATAAAGAAAAGAGGTGAAAAAATTGCTGAAAGCTTGTGAATAAATTATGCATACAGAGCAAAACATCATTTCCAGTTGCTGGATGAATTATAATATTATAATGATAAAATTTATATAAATATAAAATTTTAATTCTATACAAATTGTCTAGTGCA
>Ga0325411_1006350_pt1 | contig 12990 bp, 7 predicted proteins | sample PopdelMetagenome_13_FD_206181 | JGI IMG/M metagenome (GOLD analysis project Ga0325411, IMG submission 206181) | Populus deltoides microbial communities from Bellville, Georgia, United States - Xylem-PdIQD-R4 | ecosystem: Host-associated > Plants > Phyllosphere > Stem > Wood/Secondary xylem... | reverse complement strand
TATAGTTTCTAACTACAAAATAACGTGAAATTCTCTATCAAGATGTTGGATTATGAAAGTGAAACAGTTGTGAGCGAGCATTGGCCACAGAAACTCAAGGATGTGAACGAGCAGAAATCAATGCATAGCAAAATCTAAACAAACAAAAATGAAAAAACCGAGTACAGAGAACTCACTGCTCAGATAAAAAAAAACTCCTGCCTGAATCTTGATAATTTATTGAACATACATTTTCTATAATCACAATTGGCTCTAGATACACGTTGCCATAGAGTGCGGGCATAAACTACTATACATCTTGTGCTGCTAACTCCTCGTCAAATCACAGGTCATAGAGCAGAAAGTTTAATCAGAAGCCCAGACCCTAAGCTATGAATACAACCATAAACTTCTTTTGTTTTCTTCTCACAAGCATATCACAGACCAGCCAATCATACATTAAAATTTCCTAGCAACACATATCAAGCAGCTCTGTCACAAGCACTCCACTGTACGCAAAATATTTCTACCTGTACACTATCATGCCACAGGAATGGCTCCGAAGCTAGAGCAAAGATATCCAAGACAGTTGTCCTGCAAAATGTCAAAAGACCTCTATTTCATCGCTTAGTTTCCAGCATTACATCTCCAGCATAAAGACAGCTTGCTCAAAATCTCCTACAAACTTTTGATGGATGCATGGAAAGCCAATGGCAGGATTTCGCTGTGTCTCCAGTCCAGACAGCATCATAATCTTGAGCGACGAGTGAATTTGATACCATGAAAAGGCGAGTGTCTCCTCTGAGCAGAAGCAATTGGCTGCCCATTCAGAGAACCGGAAAATCTAATATCCCAACCTTCAACATTCTTCGGGACACATGCATCAAAGAGGACTTGGCCAAGTACACTGTGAGCGCTAATACTTGGAGGGTTTGGCAGATAAATTGATCTTTCTTTCCTTTCATCTTGGAGGGGCCCCGACTCCCTGCTATTGTAATATTCTGCTGAACTGGGGACAAAGAAGTGGTCACCTGGCTCAACAGCAACTCTTCTTAAGCTTTGGTTTGAGTTAACAGCAGCTTTCTGAAGGTCACATATTAATTCGGACATCTCATCATGCATGCTGTCCAGGCCAATTCCTTCTCTGAGTTGTTGGATTCTTCGATAATAAACTGAAGGTGCCTTGTCAAGCAAATTAGTCACTGCAGCCCTGTACTGGATTGGATTGTGCTGGTAATGACCTGAAATGCCAAGTGGATGGAATTAGTTCGGTCTTAACATGTAAGAGACATGCTGCACATAGAACAGTTAGAAGTAAGATAGAAACTCAATTCCAAGCAACAAAAGTAGTCCAATAACTTGTCAACTAATGGGATTTGAGCTGTACAACTTTTATCCTTTGCTCTCCTTCTCATTTTCATGGTTGGTAAACAGTAAGAAACCCACAACATACAGACACTATTGGCTGAACATGTCCATTGGAAATGATTACTGCAATCATTGATCCAACTGTAAACCATAAATCTGCAAGCAAAGATACTCAGATTTGAAGAGGCCATTATGGTATTCTCCCTATTCAAAGAACTAGACAAACATAAGATTTAGATTTGAATTTCCTTATTCATCCAACTTTCTCTTGGAAGCATTTTAAGGTACTATTCACAGTTTTTCTGAGATTAAATCTCCATGTGCATCCCGCATATGAAAGGAGACAAGATGCAACAAAGATCATAATGGTAGGATTTCAGATCTCGTCAATGCTTATTCCCAAGAAACAATACTGCCTTTCATTCCTTACCTTACAGAGTGAACATCAAGTAATGTCATACGTAACATGAATGATGATAAGTGCCTGTATTACTATCATCTAGAAGCTCAGCTTTCTCACTACGAGCTGAACCCATCACCTCTGGCTTTTACAGGAAGCCACTACTAGTGGACCAAAGGCCAATTAGTGTCAGTGCCCATATTAAGCGAATCCATGCCATTAATAAAGTGCTAATATGCAAAGACTATTTATTTTCTGGATCAATTTCATTAATATATAATAAAAGGGCAACTTTTGTTTTAGACAAAAGATTGGTGATCAAACAGAAGATTTGTATTGATTATGAATTATAAAGCAATTAATGCTATCCACACACGGTGGCTTGAGAGACTATCATGCGTTGGGTAGAAGGATTTCCTCCTGCCCATGACAGCAGGAAACTAATGTTCTTTCTTGACAATATAGATGAAACAATACAAAATTTCCATTGCTCAGGACTACAATCACCAAATAGGTATGATGACTATGGTTTATCAAATGTAATATGGTTCAATAATGAGAAAAAAGGTCAACTCTCAACTTTCAAGCATCACCCAATCAGTATCAACAAAAGAGAAGGTATTCAACTTATCCGCTAACAAGCACATTAGCGCTTAAATTTTGGTTGTATTTACTTGATTACCATTGTGGCTCATAATCAAAACCCGCACATAAAAGATTCGTATATTTCAGTAAGGCACTTTAACCATTAATAGCATTCAAAACCACTGCAAACTGTATTAACAAAATACAAAAGAATGGGTCTGAAACAAACCTATGTGAGGTGAATGATTCCACTTTACAAGCTTAACATCTCCCCCTTGATCTTGTAATCGTTGAGCAAATTTGGAGATAACATTATACGGTGCGAGGTTATCATTCTCTGAGCATAAAATTAGATATGGAGCACCCATGTCCTATAGAAGAGAAATGAAAGTTAAATATAATGATTGAGAAAGACAGCCAACTTTAGGGGAGCTGAAGGCCAGTAAGAACTTACAATTGAAGAATACAGAGTCTGCCAATACTCAGCACGCTGGGACTCAAACCTTGTAAGGTATAAACCATCTAGTCCAGAAGCAAGGCCTTTAGCAACCCAAGACACAAATTTTGATGGACCAGGCATTCTTTGAATTGCAGGGTGTAGAGCAAATCGGGCACCCAAATCACTTGTAAAATCTATGGGGCAAGAGTCATAGATATGCCCAGAAATGCAATTCTTAACCAATCTACTTTCATCCTTCATGGAATAAAACCAATAGAAAGAAAATTTAAAAAAAAATCAAAACTTTAAATTAAATAGAACCATGAAGGTGAAAGAATATATCATATAAGAAATAGAAGAAAGACAATGCATACCATATTAAGATGACCTTCACATGTTCCTTGAATAATCTGCATTAAGTACAGTAAAATTACTTCTACTGTCAGTGTTGGAGAAAGGGGAAAAATACAAATCAGTATCTTAAAATTTCACTAAAATTACCTGAAAAACCTTGTACATGCAAGCTTTTGGACCCCCAGAAAATGCAACAAATACAATTGGACATGGTCTAACCCTTAGATCCTGCATACCAAAAACCAGTAGGTAATTACTCTGTATTATGAAAAACATAAAAAGTTCCAAACTAATAGATGCTCTATTTCACTGCTGTCACAGTAATGGCAAAGGGGATAAATAATTTCATTGGCATAATTTTGACCAATATGGACCCCACAAACATAGTCACTCCCACACATTGGAACTCCATAATAATATACTTTTGGATGATGATCTAAATCTAATCAAACAATTGAAAATTAGTAAAAGTTTAAGTAACTGACCTCAACAAGCTCATTGAGGAGAATATATGCCAGTGACAAAGCCCTTTCAGGATAAAATCTGTAGATCATTAGCCAGCAACAAACACACATCAAGTTCATCATTATGGAGAAAACAATTAATCCAACCATCTTCAACTCCCCAGCCCCTCTCCCAACACAACCCAACAAACACAAAAAAAAATTAGCATCACTGCCTTTGCATTTGAGTTTGAGCAAATGATTGCATATAAAAGAGTTGATTGAGCTTGTCCCTTCAATCATGGTACACAAAAAGAGATCCATAGAATGAGCCAGACACAATATTCATTCCATTTAATAACATATAGCCATTCAAATGAAAACAACAACAACAACAACAAGAACAACATATAGCCATTCAGTTCTCTCTAATACAAACCTTATTTCGCAATCTAACAAAGAATTTTGCTTTCTTACCCTTAACCAACCTACTTTGTGGCCTTCATCCTCCTATATAAGTCGTCATGAATGCAATTATCACAGAATTACCAAAATACATGCACATTTTCTTTCTCCTATCGAAAATTAAATCAAATTTCACCATTCAACACTAGAATCCGCACATAATTGGACATTATTAAGTTGATTAGAAAACCCTAAATGCTCTGTTTGGCTACTCAAAAGCTTTGGAATATTACAGCAATTAAAAACAAAATGAAATTATTTAGGTATTTATTTCACTAAATATCTACAAATCTGAACTAATTTTGTCACTATAATCAGTAAGACACTATAAAATTATATATATAAAAAAAACTTATAAAAAATGATTTTCTCAGCAACCAAACAGTGGCAAAGAAAGAAAGACTAACGCGGAGAGGAAATCGGCATGAGAAACGAGGGAATTCCAACCAAGAGAGGAATACAAATCCAAGTAACTATTCAAGTGTTCCTCAGGAATCGAATTCCATGCGAATATGACCACAATTCCTTTCGATTCACCTTCTTTCCTTCCCCAATAAACACTACCGCCACCGCCACCAAACATTACTGCTGGACTACTTCTCCTCTTCTCTTTGGTGGAGAGTTGAACTCTAAGAAAGAAAACAAAAACAAGGGGATTGCGTGTGGTTGTGATTTTTTAGGTGAAATTATTATTTCTCAGCTTATGAGGGCGTCTTTTTTTAAAACGATTTTCCCTTCTTTTTTTTTAATCCAATTATGATTTCTTGATTTTTTTGCCACGTTAGATTTAACAGGCACAGGCCCGTTACGGATAAGTTTGTGACTCCCAGCGCAATGCCTGTTGACCAAACACGATGTCGTATCAAAGTTGGTGAGAGAAGTTTTCTTTAACTTTCTTCTTTCAATTTTAATGCAGATTAATATTCTCCAACCCATTTAGTTTTTAGCTTTTCCATGACGAATGATTGTTTGGTATCATGGCAAGAGTAGTTAAAAATTAAAATTGTATTTTGTTTTAATTATATTTTTAAATTTGTGTTTTGTATTCCAGTATGTTTTTTACTTTAAAATATATTAAAATAATTTTTAATTAACTTTTTTATTTTATTTTGAATATTAACATACCAAAATCATAAAAAAATACTAAAAATTATAAATTTAATATTTTTTCAAGTAAAACACACTAAAAAAATATAATCCACCATATTCTCAAATATTTATTGAAAATATTTGGTTAATATACATGATCCCATTAAAAATTCTTTTTTAAAATAAAAATTACAATTTATAATTTTTTAAAAACTTGTATTTTCGAGGGGAAAAAAAGTCGTAAACTCGGGTGAAATTCATGAAAGCAGGTGCTTTGAATCCTTGAATTTGAACAGTCCATGGCCCGTGATGTCAATCCTCTCTCAAATAGTTTGGTGGAGCAACTGAAAATCAACTATTCATTTTATTTTTTTATTTTTTATTTTTTATTTTTTGGATGGACTAGTCGGCGTGCATGAGAAAGGTGGTGCGCGCCTCCCTTATCATCTACGTAAATCTCATGTTATGTTCCCGAGTTATTGTCAATGGCGAAGAACTGTCTTATCTAAAGAAATACAGGTAGGAGATGAGTCATTTTCCTCTTAACGAGTCAAGAAAATGAAGGTTAACTTCTTATTAATTAGAAGACTAACTACAAGGAAATCCAATTAATAATGCGTGTTTTTATTCTTAAATTATCTTGTAAACGTCACGTTGGTGTCCAAGTTGGAAACCCACCACAAGAACATCAAATATATATTAGATATATATTTGGGTTTAGGTCATCGTAGGACCATTTCAACGGTGCTTACGAGTCTCACCACCAAGTGGAACCAGTCGCGGTGTTTCTGATTCTCCCTCCATTTTTAACGGGTCAACTAAGCACAAGCCGGCAATCTTGAGAACCCAACCAATGGAGGAGCAGTAAGTCCGTTTCAACATGGCTGTGTATACATGGATCGTGGGGGGGCTAAAGGCAAAACGCACTGGTATTCCAAAACTGAAAATGTAGCTATTATATAATTACCAAACAAAAAGAAAAGAACTTGAAATTTATATGTTATATGGAGGAGGAGGGCAATGATCACTAATTTCATGTTCTTTTCTTTCTGTGATTTTAGTCTCTGAATCCAGTTCAACTACTTCTTTTCCACCTCAGTGTTATCCTAAATATATAGAAGTGCGCGCGTTTCTTGCAAGTCATCTTGATGAAATTATACTATAATCTGTAAAACTGCTATTCAGGTTGCAAGATCGTATGTTTATTTAGGATTTGTAAGGCACATGCCACTGATGGTGCAAGCTGAAACTTACTTAAAACAGTGAAAAGGCGAAGCCCAGTAAAATAATATCAGCACTCACGCCTTGACTGGTGTGTACTTCCCCCCCTTTTTTTGATAAAATTGATGAATATTTTAGAAAAATAACGTGCTTAATTAGTAATCTCTAATACCAATCTCCTTTTTCTTTCTTTCTTTCAATGAATCATTGACAACCCATCGTTACATCAAATGGCTACGTACGTGGGATATTACTATTATTGCCAGAAGGTGGCTGCCATATCGTTACAAAAAGGAATGACCCCAGTAACGTACAGTTGCTTCTCTTCATGAGGCTGAACTGGACAAAACTAGGTCAGATCACAGCCCTGGTTCAGGTGAAATTAAGAGAAAGAAGCCAGAGAAAAAAAGGCTGAGATATCCCAAGCAACTGCAGCAAGAAGCGGAAGCAGCTGGTGATCAGGCCAAGTCACTTGCTCAAAAGGCTGATCATGAAGAACTACATGAGGCGAAGGAAGAAGAAGCAGAACAAGCAAAGGTTGGTGCAAGCGATTATGAATCGTGTCTTTATATAGAAACGTGATTATGAATAGCATGTTCAAATAAAAACGCCGTTTGTCTTTGTTCAAAACATCTTAATTTCTTACTATTAAAAAAACTTTTTTTTTTTTTTTAACTTCAAAACCGGTACAATGTTGTTACCTGAATTTTGAATGATCTAATCAAAGGATACACAACAAGGACATGTCATCCAACAGATTGACCCAATAATTGTCAACTTCTTACTTCAAATCGGACAATTTGGCTCTAAAATTATTTTTTATCTTTAAAATATATTTTTTATATTTTCATATGGTATTAAAAATAAATTTAAAAAATAAAAATATTTTTAAAAATAATTATTACCACAATACCAAATAAATTCTAAATATTAGACACCCTTGTAAAATTTTACGAGGAAAGGGATATGGTCTTCGGAACACATTAATAATACAAGTGTTTTTACTATATATGCTCTACCTTGCAATATCATACTATTGTTTTTTAGTTTTATTAGCTTTTTTAAAATTTTTATATATATTTTTTAATTTTATATTTCAACATTTAATTTATTCGAGATTTGACTTTATATTTTATTATGATTTACTTTATATATGGTTGACTTAAGTTTTTTTTTTAATTTTATCCTTTAGCATTGAGTTGATTGATAAATAAACTTTATAATTTATTTTGGTTTATTTTCTATAAGGTTATCACAGTCTCATGACTTTGGTCATGAGTTTGTCAAGTTAACCCAACTGACTCAAGTTTTTTTTGTATTTTTTAATTGTTTTTTTTTTAATTTTATCCTTCAACATTGAGTTGATTAAGAATTAGATTTCATGATACTTTTTGGTTTTTTTTTCTATAAAGTTATAATAATCTTATGACTCAGATTATATATTTTGCGGGTTAACCCGAGTAAACTCAAGTAATTTTATTGTGTTTTGTTTTTAGATTGTTTTTTTTTTCAATTTTACCCTTTAATAATGGATTTGTTGAAAATTAAGCTTTATAATTTGTTTTGATTTTCTTTAATAGGGTTATCGCAATCTCATGATCTTGGTCGCAGGTTAACTCGGGTTAACTTATTTTACTTTTTTAATTTACCTTCTACGAGGATATCCAGTCTCATGACTCGGGTCATGAGTTTAACAAGTTAATTCAAATTAATTTTTTTTTTGTTTTTTTTAATTTTATTTTTCAATACCGAGTTAATTAGGAATTAAATTTCATAATTTATTTTGATTTGCTTTATATAACGTTATCATGGTTTCATGATCCAAGTGATAAATTGTACAAATTAACCTAAATTAGCACGAATCAATCTAACATATTTTTATTTTAATAATTTGTTTGTGGCTGGGACACCAATCTAACAATCTAAGTATGTTTGAAACACACAATAATGAAGATAAATCTGTGTGTGACTGATCACGCTAACACTTCACTTCAAAAACTTGAACGAGTGAAAAAAGAAAAAGAAAAAGGAGGGTAAACAAATACAAAAACACGAGGGAGAGGGAGAGGGGTAGGGGGAGGGAACCTTTCTCCAAGTTGACCAAAAAGATACCTGTGAAGATGATGGGTGAATAGAATATTTGTTACTCTTACTTTATACACAAGGAGAGATTTAATTTACAAAAAGGATATAAGTCCCTTTTATTTTTGTAGTTTTTAAAAAGTTTTGAATTTTTTTATTTAAAATTAATATGTTTTTGATATTTTTAAATTATTTTGATATACTAGAATTAAAAATAATTTTTTAAAATATAAAAAATATTATTTTAATATATTTTTAAATAAAAAATATTTTAAAAAATAAACACGGATGCAAAAGTAAGCGATTCTTCCTTGTAAACATCTGGTCTGTTTGGTATTGTGTTTGTAACTGGGTTTCATTAAATTTTGAATTTTTTTTTTACTAAAATTTAATGCGGTTTGTACTTTTTGGATCGTTTTAATGTGCTGATGTTAAAAATAATTTTTAAAAAATAAAAAAAATCATTAACATATATTTCAGCATGAAAAACTATTTGAAAAACAACCATAATCACACTATCAAAGACTCTCATCATAATTAATCAGTTTCGTAAACAGATAAACTGTAAGAAACAGCAAAATCGAAAGAGACCGCTGATCTCTCGTTAACAAGCAATGCATTCTATACCCCACAAGGACCATATCTGTTTTTTTTTTTAAATTGCAAATAGCAATTAAATTAGTGGCTCATCAGATCCAAAGCCAGCCACCAAGCTATAATACATGGCGAGCACACTGCACGTTCTGGCCTCTTTCTTTCAATCGTCTTTTTCCAAATTTATGAACATGTGGCTCGATCGCTATGATCTTGCCACTTGTATGTCGTTGTCAGTGCCCTTAATCAGCTAGCCAACGTGCAATGTACCGCCAGTCTAGCTAGTTTCTCTAATTGTTTCCTTCCCTCCTCCGGCGAGCTTTGTGCTTGCTATCCTGATCTGCTCGGTTATCTCGATAACGATTTTTTACCCTTCTATGGGACGATGCTGCCGTGCTTTCTTTTAAACGGTGAAGATCTTCTATCCTGTAAAGCTGGCTTCATGGGCAGGAAATATCTGTTATGCTCTCACCAGTACAATACAGCCAATAATGTCAGCTCTCCGAGGGACAATATATCACAACGTATCCGATCCCCAGAAGCATGTTTCCACCGCGAAGCAAACAAATTAATAATTGATTAGAAGAACATGATAAGCCTCCAAATTTACCATTTTCGCCCCTCGTGCGTGCGTGCACGTCTCTGCTCCAGCCTCTCGTATATGTGTATGTATGGATGGACGGATGGATGATATCTCGAATTTCTAGCCATTTTATCTCAGAAATTAAGCTTCGTTTCTAGCTCGAGATGATCTCAATGCATGCAGGAACGGTTTTACAAAGAAAACTCAAGAATTAGAAACCCTTTTCTGTTTGTTTTCATTTAAATTAATAAATTCTTTTAGCCGCGGTTCTCATTTCAAAAAAGAAAAAAAAAAAAACCTCCAAGATATATATATGTTTGCCGAAGAAATCATCGATCATGGCCTGATATTTCAGATAATATTCCAAGATTAAGCAGAAAAGGGACATGGAGGTAACGATAAAAAAAAAAAAAAGCCTTCTCTGAAAAAACAAACAAAAAAGAGAACATCCATAAACAGCCAAGCCTAAAGCTCAAACAAAAAAATACTTTTTCCCCGATACAAGAACAAAATAAAACCCATCCCATGCCTGCAAGTCCAAAAAACAACCGCCAGAATTGCTACCGTACCCGCCCGCCACTCAAAGTCCTGGGAATTTTATTCAAGAACCTCGTTTCGATCAATGTATAGTATCGGGCGTCAGATATTATATAAATAATGCGAGACCTCCACGAAAGAAAAAAGAAACTGTACAGCAGCAAACCAGACAACCTTCCCTGAAATTGGCAATTTCAATGGTCACGTGCTAGACGAAGGCTACTACCCCTCTAGCTCCCTTATCGATCCTCTATGGCTTCAAGCAAATCCACTGGTAGCGACCCTCCATTGGCAAATCCATCACAACATCATAGTTGTACCTGCAAATCTCGAATACAAGTTTGTTAGCAGTTAGTTACTCTTCCGTTCTCTCCACGCTCCTTATCCCACGCCACACCACATAAAAAGTAACTGCCACACTGCACAATAGGACCACTTACTTCTCCGCAAATCTTCTCTGCTCCTCTCTCTCTGCCCCCGTGAAAAACGCGTCGATCTCCGCCTGACTCGGCATTTTCACCGCCGGTGAATCTCTCGGGCGAAGACTTTCCTTCTTCTCTATAGCTGCCGGTGAGTCCATGTGATCGGTACTGCTGCCGTGAAAGTCGCTTGAAGGAGTGGTTTCTCTGCTGCCAAGCAAGGGAGGGTGATTTTTAGTTTGGAGAAATGAAGAGGTTAAGGACGGTTTCGTTTTCTGAGACCATAAAGGAATATTAATTAATGAAGCGAAGGTGATAGATTATAAATTATTTGAACCTGAATTTCCTGTCATTGCACGTTGATGAGCTTTCCGTTTCGGGACTCTTCGCCTGCAAATATAAATAAGATTTCATAATTATTACTGCTAATTAATGCTAGGTACTCTTATTTAAACACGAGAAACTGAAACTGAAATTTAAATAATAAAGGAAAAAATAGTAACGACCACGAACAAACAAAACTTATTTAATTTTGAAAGAGAGAGTGTGAAATCCTGTTCCCTTTTCGTTTTCTCGGCAGACAAACTGTAAAATCAAACCACGTCACAAATTTTGTATGTCTTTGTTTGTTTAGTGAGAAAAGCCTGCGTGGACTGAGAAAAACTTCATATTCATAAAGCTTGTCAAAATCTAAAGCTTCCCGGTTGTTTTTCTTTCTTTTCTCACAAAACAAGCTGCAACACACTGCAAAACTTAAATTCCATGATAGAATCTGAACGAACGCCTCTGTTTGTTCACTGAGAAAACAAAGGAAAGTTTACGCAAACTGAGAAGAGTTTTAAACTCGCATGAAGATTCCAGAAGCATCTCAAATGCTTGTTTATTTTTTCCTCTATTTTCTCTGCGAACAAACAGAAACAAAACATGACCAAAATTTAGCCAACTTCTAAGTTTTGAACTTCAAATTCACCTCTAGATCTAGAAACCTCAAGCTATCCTTCACAACCTGGACCGGTGCATTGCTGGAGCAGCAGGAAAGTACTGGAGAGTCGCCGCAGCTGGAAAATCCGGTTAGAACGCCACTGGGATTCGAAGAATTTCCCGGTGAAACCACTTTCTGCGGCGACATATCGGTGCAACAATGAGGTTGGGGCTTCAAATTCAACGAAGGTGAGTTAAACTCTTCGAAATCAAAATTCATTTTCTTTGAGAAACTTGTGATCGAGGATTCCGGAATCTCAGTTTCTGCTACCCGCGTACTATTTCTCGTGCTCTCTCCCATCTTTTCTTTTCTAAGTTTTACTTTAATTTTGAGTTTTTGTGTGCTTTGATTCTGGTTTCTGAAGGGTGGAGAGAGCGTGAAGTGAAGAGAGTTAAAAACGGAGGCACTGAATGAAGGAAAGCCGTTGATATAATGGACGGGTGAGATTTGTTTTTTTAAATGACCCCTTTTGACTTGGTCCTGATTACATTGACGGTGATTAGGAAACAACATCGGGATCCTTTAGGGAGATCTCGCTGTTGAGAGATTCTTTTGTTGACCAATGAATTGCTAACACGTTAAAACCCATGCCATTTGTGCAGTTTTTGGATTTTTATTTTTTATTTTTTACCTATGGTTTATGTATTTATGTATTTTTAGCCTGCTAACACTTCCTACTTATATCATATCCTTGACCGGTGATCTCAGATAATTCTAATCTCTCTTAAAACGACATAGTTTTATATCGGTGGTCTTTAATTTTAAAAAAATTACTGAAGCTTTTTCCATACTACTCAGATTTAAATAAATTAACGTATTAAATTCGATTCCTCCCCTCCCTCCTTTGGTGAGATGAAATGAATACCTAAGAGAAAGAGAGTTTTGATATGTGGGTAATTCTTGTTTTTATGTCCTTTGGTGGTTGGTGTGCTGAAGGTTCTCTTTCTTTTATTGGTGAAGCCGTTATCCAAAGGAAGGTGTGAAGGGATTAGAGGGAGGAGGTGCAGCCATTGAAGCAGTGGTGTTTGTTGAGCTGTGAGATAGCAGTTGAAGATTGTATTCTGTTACAGTTGGTTATAACCAACGAGAATCTTGTATAGATAATACCCAGCTAAGCTCATGTATAAATAGCAACGATTACAAGCAAATAATGCAATGAATTAGAAATCATTCACTTACCCATTGTTTCTCTTCTCTGTTCCTCTCTTCATTATTCTTCTCTGCAAATCTTCTTATTACTTCAACTATATTCTCTGTCTCTTCTCGACATATGGTATCAGAGCCATATCACTAAAATCAAATAAAGAACATCAAGAAACTGAGTTTTCTTGAAAAAGAAAAGCAAAGCAGAAAAGATCAATCAATGGCAACAGAATCAAACAATTTTGTGCAGGCAGCAATACCAAGATTTGATGGTCATTATGACCATTGGTCTATGCTTATGGAGAAC
>Ga0325411_1006349_pt1 | contig 12991 bp, 7 predicted proteins | sample PopdelMetagenome_13_FD_206181 | JGI IMG/M metagenome (GOLD analysis project Ga0325411, IMG submission 206181) | Populus deltoides microbial communities from Bellville, Georgia, United States - Xylem-PdIQD-R4 | ecosystem: Host-associated > Plants > Phyllosphere > Stem > Wood/Secondary xylem... | reverse complement strand
CTGCACTCATCAAAGCCAACCCTTGTGTAAGGCTTATTCTGATGATTAGAGAATGGCTTAGAAGGTACTGCTAGTACAGAAGGATTTGAAGCAGAAAGAATTTCCTTTTCAGAATAAGACTGAAGACTTATTTCTTCAGCCAATAACTCACTGACAACAGAGTCAACAGAAGGCAGTGGAGATCGATGCAGAATTATTGGACAAACAAACCAAATCCTACAGGAAATTATCAGCCTAGCTGTGGTGTCCTGTGTGTTATGTACTTTCCATTCTTCAAGGGAATGCATGTGTAATGCCGGCTTAGGAATTTGAGTTAAGCTGAGGTGGTCTTCTTGTTCAGTATAAGCAAGATAGCTAGGTTTGAACTTTGTTTCTTGCACCATGCCAAGAAAAAATCCGTGGACATGTTCAATGAAAAAACAAATAATGATTGTTCGAGTTGTGGGAGAGAGAGGGGTTGCGTATGGCAATTCAATTTGTGCATTATTATCAAAACAAATTGGGCAAACTTGTCTCTATATTTGAAAAGCTTGTCCACAGAGATTGCAGCTGATAGACGTTAAGTTCTGTGTGCATCTGTGCGATGGACTTGACTACTAGAACCAATCCTAATTCCTATACATTAAATGCCTTTTCTCTGGTGGACATCTTGGGTTTCGTCGGATGAAAATATAGAGTACAGTGTGGATGGAATTATTATGCCTTCGGTAATGCTCTGTGACAGAGACAACATGCGGCTGGCTGCACAAATAGACCTTGAAGAGACTCGTCCAAATAATCCGCGATTATTTGTATTTTGCAAACATAATTTATTTACGATCTCAAAGAAATGGTTTACAAAATAGTTTTAGGCTTGCAAATGAGATACTTTGCAAATAAAGACTCTAACCACCTCTAAGATCAGGGGTGGCCTAATTAAAAACAAATTCGTAACTAGAAACTGATGGAAATTTATTCTTAATTTAGATAATACAAAATGCAAGCATCATTCTCCTTTCGTGCGTGCTTCAATTAGCGAATCCGTATAAAGCTCGTACACCCTGAATATCATCCGCACGCAAATCCCTTTTCGCAATCCCAGAACGAATTCCGGAAGACATGATGGCATCGGCATTTGGATCATCATTGTGGTCAAGACCGAGGAGATGTCCAATTTCATGCACAGCTACAGATTCCAGGTCCATCTGGTTAGGTCCTGGGTTTTCACTCCAATTTTCATCCGCATCGAAATGGAACATTGCATTACTAGCTGGTGGAGTAGCATGGGCTAAGATCCCTTGAGGACTGTCAAATGCTTTACCATCGTTATGGTCTCGGCGATGGAATCCATTTACAATAACTGCAGGGGAGCTACCGCTAACTTCCTGAAAAGTGAATTCGGTGACCTGTGCCCATCTTTGGAAAGCTTTTGCGCAGATGGACCTTATGTTCTATGCAGCCGGGACTTGGACACTAGAACGAAACGCGTACGTCAATTGCCTTTTTGTGTTGTGTGTGGTCCCGCACCATGTGATGGCAGCTGGCTGCCTCTTTAATTTAAATGTGTCTCCCACTGTAGAAGGCAGACGAGAGAGAGGGAGAACAGAATTGAAAGAGAGCAAAAACAGAGGAGAAAAACGTGAGAAAGAAAGAAGAGGAGGCAGCAGAGCAGTCTGTCTTCTTTCTTCGATTTCCAGTTCGTTCACCGTTGGATCGGGCTGAGATTTGGACAGCAGCCTCTAGACACGTTACTCTTCATTCTGAACGGTTGGATTGAAGATTGGTAGTGTGGAAGCTGATCGTTTTAATAGAAACTGGGGCTGTCAATGTTGTGAGCTTTTTTCTAACATTACTCCCTTTAATGTTGTTGTATTCCAAGAATAGGTTGTTATATATATATATATATATATATATATATATATATATATATATATATGTTGTAACTCTTAGTTGAATCTGAGGAAGAACAATTGTGAACCCATTATTTGTGATAGTGGAAGTTTTTAGGTGGATTAAGATCCCGTGGTTTTTCCCGCATCGGGTTTTCCATGTAAAAATCTTGGTGTTGATGTGTGTGATTGTTGCATTATATTTATTCATTGTTTGATTCTGTTTTTATTGCACAAAGAGGGAAAAGGATTGGGACTTGTTAATTGTGAATTGTATTCCACTAAATTGATTCGGTTATTTGTCCCTAGTTTTCCCAACAAAAGTGATATCAGAGCATATGGTTTAAAGTGGTGTTTGATTTTTGCTCAAAAATGAAAGTTCTTAAAATTGTGTTTTGACCATACCAATGTGTAGAGCAGAAAGAGATGAAGCCACTGGTAAAAACCTCGTCGAAATCTGACGTCGGGAACTATCGCACACGCCATCACGCGCTGGCGGGGTGGCTGGCCACGCGCACAGACACGCGCCACGCGTCACACGCATCTTCTTCACCCGGATGGGCTGACCCAACCCGAATACCAGTGGACCCGACCCACGTGCCAGCCTCGGACAAGATGACGTCATCATGCACAGTTGGCATGCCATGACAGCGTCCAGTCATCTGACACGTCAGCATAGTGGGACCCATCTGCCACGTCATCAGCCGAGCCCAGCCGAGCTGTGTTGGAGCCGAGCCGAGGGATAAGATTCTGCACAACGGAGTCTACGTGCAACCGGATCTGAGATTGAATCTGGGCCGTTCATCAGACCATAATTGTTTGGTCAAATCTTAGCCGTCTGAAATGCGATTTGAACAATTTTAGACTTGTTTCCAGCTAATTAGATCGTTCCGGATGCAATGGTATGGTCTGATCAGTGAGATTTAAGACCGAAAGTGATGGTTGTGAATTAACAAAAGAGATTGCAACCACCTATAATGAAAGGCGAAGACACCAAAGAGAGTTGGTATAAGTGGAGCTATCAAGCAGAAAGGCACAAAAGCTTGAAACATAGAAATCGAGGTGGAGGATTGCGAGGAGTATACCGCAACTTTCTCTTTTTATGTAATCAGTGGCAATGATCTCCCATAGTGCACATGGTGGTAGATACTTTTGGAGCCACTTTGAAGCATCCCAGCTGAAGGAGGATGCGACCACCTATGAAAGGCGAAGACACCTTAGATGGAAGGTGTGTGGGGGCCGTGATATAAGTCCAAGATTAGACCGTCTTATGACAACAGGCGAAGACACCTTAGAGAAGGTGTGAGGGCCATGATAGGAGCCCAAGTTCAAAACGCCCCAGAGCCAATGTGATGGCTAGATATGAGTGGACAGGTGTATAGCCAATGAAGTGGCTATGATGAGTATGAAGACAAATACAAGATTGACTTTCATGGATATTGCTCTCATGCTAAAGATCAATGAGCTAGAAGACATTTGCCTTGGACAATAAGTGGGTGACTTATGGAGCATTAAGACGTGGTTGTTATGAAGAAGCAGAAGGGCATGCGCAGGTTCCGGGAACAAGTTGACTCTTGTCAAGGTGGAGCTCGGTAATGACATTGTAATACTCAGAGTATGAAAACAGATATGGATCAACCTTTAATGGGCTGCCCCCATGGTTAAAGGTGAAGAGCTACCTGGACTCTTGAGACTAAAAGTGAGAGACTCACGGAGAAATAAGGTGTGGTTCCTAAGGTGGAACAGAGGGCAGGCGCAACTCCTGGATGAGTAGACTCTTGGAAGAGTGGTGAGCTTGTGATCACATTGAAATACTCAATGACCGTCGCGCTTGAGAATATTCGTTTGAGGGGGTGTTGTAAGCCTTGGTGTAAGGCTTGAAAATCATTCCGGACCGAGCATGGTTGATACGCTCGAAGGGGAATGTTGTGTTGAAGATGCTCTCAGAATGGAAGCTTAGAAAAGAGCTGCAGAATGCAAGCTTGTGCTGAAGAAGCAAGAGGACAATTGCCCACACAAATGGCAAAGGGGGTGATTGTTAGGATATTGTCATTTTATGGCAATACCCCACCACCAAGCAAGTGGAAGCACCACAAGTGCCACAATTAGTGGCATGCTTTAAAGCTTTATTGGCCCCTCTATGTTGACCATATTTGCCTATAAAAAAAGGCATGTTTATGAGAGCAAAATGAGAGGGTTGAGAGAGAGAACGTGAGAATAGAGAGAAAAGAGAGAGTTGCAATGGCAGCAGCTGTAAGAGCAGCAATGAGAGTTGGTGAGTTAAGTAGAGTGGATGTAATCCTCCTCCTCCATGTATTTATTGTATCATTTCTCTATCTCTAATAAAATGGACCACTCACGTGGATGTAGGCGATTTGCTGAACCACATTAAATATTGTGTCGGTGGGCTTAGCCTCCAATGGACAACTATCAGTACATCACCGATCCGAGCAAAGGGGAGTCGGAATTGCCCACATTTTACCCATCTAAGGTTTGATCATGTTTTCTAATTGTTGGTCCTATCTATCTAAGATTCAAGAAAAGTCATCCTCAATAAGGTGGTTCTTATCTTAATAGGGTAGAACCTAACCGTTTTAACATTGGAAAAAATAAATAAATTTAATATCTGAAATACGTATTACATGTAATATCGTACCCCGGATACTAAAAGACAAACAAAATAAAATTTTTGTTGTTTTTGAAATTTTAGCCAATGTTCTCTTGACTTTAATAAACTGGTTATTAAAGCCAAAATGCATGCTAAAACATTGTTTTTTGATATATAAAAAACACTATAATTTTTTAGCTTTGACACACTTGGCCGTATGCACAAAAATATTTTTTTTTCTTTTTTTCAAAGTTTTTTGTATTTTGGAAGTTTTGACGAAAACCAAGTATTTTAATATCGGATTTTGTATTTTTAGCAACATAAAAATACTGCTTGATATTAATCAAAATGACATAAATACACGGGAAAATTGTAAAATTCCAAAAAATATTTTTTGAATTTTTCTTTAAAAAAACTGGGTCGGGCCTGGCCCACCATTCTGGGCTGGGCCTGACCCGGCCCATATACTGTGGGCTGGACTCAGCCCAGCCGCATGGACTGGGCTAATGATCCAACCCATGAAATATAATTAGCTGAGCACAGTAACCAGTTAATTATTTTGCTTGCTTGCAGTGCACGTTCTGCATCCAAGCAAAGAAACGAAGAAACAGAGATGAGGGGAGGGTGTTACCTGCAACAGAAGACTTTGGGTAGATGAGCTGGCGGTGGAGAGTTGACGGTGGTGGCAGCAACGGCAGATGGTGGTTGCTTTTGCTTGTATTATCTTTTTTCTCATGAAGGTAACGTTCTTTAAATACAACAACAAAAGACTGTTATATGTTATTTGTGATATTTGATCTTTCTTTCTTTTTTTTCCTCGTATTGCATTCATATATATTGCATGTTAAGATTTTATACAATGTTTGTGTATTTTCGGTCTCTGCTTCTGCGCTGTCGTCTGGCATAAAAAGAGAGCCTTGATGCCAAGTTTGACATTCTCGAATGGACTGATCTAGAGAGGAGGAGCTGCGTTGTGAAATTTGCATGCCTTCTTTATAGGTGAGATTTTTCTCTCTTGTTCTCTTTTCTTTGTGTATATTTTAATTGTTGGCTTCAATACTTGAGCCACTGTTAGATGTACAGCTCTTCTAGTGGTTCTAATATACTGACTGCCATCTTCACCAAGGAATCTGAAATTCCATGTCCACTTCTAATGTATATATAATATGCTGGTCACCAGTAATTCAGAATAGCAGATCACTCTTACACCTAGACTTAATAAAGCACGGCATCAAAGGAAGTGATGCTCTGTGACTATGGAACTGAAATTCAATTTGTGCAAGAATAGAAGACTGTTCAGTATATCAACCATGCAGATGGCCTATGGAACAGGCACCAAGGTTTTTAATTACAAGTCAGACATTCGAACACGGTTTCTAAGTACAGATCTATTTATATTCAATAATGCAAAGTGTCTATGATATTGTGGGAAAAGAAATTTAAATCTATTAATTCAAAGTGTAACAGCAATAAGAAATATTGACTGAACAACCCAGTTTGTTGTGCAAGTTTTGCCCATTGTTAGCATACACGCAGAGTAGAAAGATATCTGTATACATAAATCCTAGTAGTAGTTGATGAACATATGCTGTAGGAGACAAATGTTAAGATGAACAAATCACTAAACAAGCGCTAGTGTAAGAAAATTCCAAGTGCGCCGTCAAAGTGGACTTCAAATAACAAATATACTAAAACATTTTGGGAGTGTTGAGCAGTGTTAAACATGTTCACGTACTCACAATGGAGGGTGGATTAGAGAAGTGTGTTTTTTTTTCCATTTCGGTTCCTCAACTTTTGTTTTCATCAATTGAGTCCTCCACAGTACCGCCACCCTCCACAGAAACAGAAACCCAAAACACGCGTTCCTTTCTATAATAGGTAAGATTACCAAGTGAGAGGTACTAGGAATTTAAGAAACCTTTCAAAAACCGTGTCTCGTTACCTTTGCAATTCATGCCATACTTTTCAAAAACCTTGTCTTGTTACCTTTACAATGCCTATATATAGGGTTCCCTCTTCAAGCATTTCCAGTCAACAAAACATACTGGTTTCTCATATAGCGAGGGACACGCATAAACATACAGATGCACTGAGCCGTGAGAGTATAATCTGGAAATGGGAAGCCCAAGAGTGTTAGGGACTGCTTTCCTGGTCTTGCTTATTGTAGACATCACTTTTGCTGCTAGGACACTGCAGTCAATTAGTGGAGGTGGAGGTGGAGGTGGAGGGCAGGGAGGAGGTGGTGGTGGTGGATCCGGATCAGGACTTGGGTCAGGTTATGGTTCTGGGTCTGGATCCGGGAGCGGTGAAGGATATGGTGCTGGTGGTCTTGTAGGAGGCGGAGGCAGTGGAGGAGGTGGAGGTGGTGGCAGTGGCGGAGGCAACGGGTCAGGTTCTGGCTATGGGTCTGGTAGCGGCTCGGGCTATGGTTCTGGTAGTGGGATAGGTGGCGGCAGAGGTGGTGGTGGTGGTGGTGGCAGTGGAGGTGGTGGCGGTGGTGGTGGAGGTCAAGGCTCTGGATCAGGAAGTGGGTCAGGCTATGGAATCGGAAGCGGAAGCGGAAGCGGTGGTGGCAAGGGTGGGAATGGAAGTGGAGGAGGAGGAGGAGAAGGAGGTGGTGGGGGTGGAGGAGGAGGATCTGGCTCTGGCTCAGGCTCCGTTTATGGTAGTGGGTCTGGTTATGGCTCTGGATATGGAGGAGGGAAAGGTAATTAAAGCTTGCCATGAACACAGAGGATACCTTTTCTTTTGTATTCTGAAATAAAATTGCAGGAGCTCACACATGCATGCACATAGCATGTCGGCGAGTGATTTCAACGATGCATGTGTGTCACTTTTTCAAATGCTATAAATAAAAGAACACATTTTACTCTAAGAATATATTTTATGGATAATCTCTCCGCAAAACCAAATCAAGTGCGAATGTATCGTTTCGTTTCCATAAGAACAATTAGATCTCATCACAAAAAAAGGAATTTAAATAAAATTAAAAGAAAAGAGCTTGTACTTTCTAAATTTGAAAATCTCCTTCTGGAGCTCAGGATAAACACAGTGCTAACATTAAATAAAATCACTTACCTCTCTCTACGGAGATGTCACACGAAGTTTTTGATCCTCACCGAAGGCGGACAAAAGGCCATTAGAAGTTGCAAAAAGTGAGCTTTACAACCAAAGAACCACCTGTAGACAAGTCCTATAAGTATTTCATAAAATGGCCATTCTTCGAATCAGAAATATCTAATCAGAAACGTCCCATGCATGACAATTATTGGCATTTAATGCTCACAGTCTTAAGACAAACCATAATTTCAAGAAAACTATTGCCATTTGCTATTAAAATTATGGGAGAAAAGAAAGAGAGAGGATATGTTTCAAGGCACAACTACTTTAGTAATCAGTAAAGATAATTCAGAATAGCAGATCCCCCATAACAACAACAAAAAAAACCTTTTTCTTGCTGCACTCAGATTATTAAAGCACACCAAAAATTCATGAGTTTTTTTATAATAACTCTAATGGATGCCTTTTTTTTATAAAAAAAAAAAGGGAAAGAAGAAGTTAATTTTTAAGATTGCAATAATTGCTGAATGTACAGTTCTGTTATGAAATGCCTTGACTTGTAAGTTGAATGAGTATTCTGTTTAAAGCAATTTGCAAGTTTTCAAAACTGAATTACTTGGCAAAAAAAATAACCTTCTTCATATGGCTGTATGGATAATACTATCAGTCTTTATGGCTCTAAAAGATAGGCACAGGTCACCGAATTTACTTTCCAGCTAGGAAGTTACTGCTGGCTTGGATTCCATCGTGGAGACCATAACGATCGATGGTGCCGCCTTTGACGGCCCTCTAGGGCCCATGCTACTCCACCAACTAGGAATGCAAGGTTCCATTTCGATGCGGATGAAAATTGGAGTGAAAATCCATGACCTAACAAGATGGACCTGAAATGCATGAAATAGGACGTCTTCTTGGTCTTGACCAGAATGATGATCCAAATGCCGATGCCATCATGTCTTCAAGAATTCCTCCTGGGATTGCGAGAAGGGATTTGCGTGAGGATGATATTCAGGGTGTACGAGCTTTATACGGATTCACTAATAATTAATAAGAACCAAAGGGAAGGAGAATGATGCTCGCAGCTTTTATTATCTTCATTAAGAGCATATTCCCGTCTGTTTTCTAATAATGAAAAGGGATTTTAAATAAGCTTAAAATCCCAGCCCGTGTGAGCGTAACAATCACGCGTGGCTTCCGAATTGTATTAAACGACCTCCTTAATATTCTCTCTGTTTCTGCTGTAATTAAAGATTAGGGTTTTGATGTTGATGGTTTTTTAAAAAATTATTAGCAATTCAATTTGCAAGATTTTGGGCCTTTGGCATCTAAACAGAAAGAAAATATTTTATGATATTTACTGATGAGACTAGATATATTTACCTCCTCGATTCTACTGAGAGTCTTAATTATATTTCATTACTTTTAAAGAGTAAGAGTCCATACCTATTAATTACTATTAGTAAAGCCAATGAAAACCTATACTTTAGAGCTAGGTCCATCGGTTCTTTTTCCCTTTTACCTTGGCAGACAAGCAAGCAAAACCTTGTAATTCCTTTCCTCCTTGTATTTAGGTCATAATTCTCTCTCTCTTTATGTGTTTTTATATATAATTCAGAAGAAATTAAATTTATTTGCTACGTATTAAAATTCTTGTTTTAGAAGAAGATAGAATGCCCTCATTTTTTTATTAACAAAACGATGATCTTTTATATAAAATGCATCGATTAGACAATGTCATTTTGATTCTTTGAGTGTAAATTAAGTTTAAAACTTTTTTTTTTTCAATTTAATTCTTAATTAATTTTTTATTTTAAGAATCAAATTAATTTCACTCGTATCAAGTTTTAAAATCTCCCCTAATTTCAGCATGTTTTTAAACATGATCCTTGATCTTAAATATTTTAAATTTTGTTTTCAATTTACCTTTAAACTTATAATTTTTTTTTAATTTCATCTTTGTTTTCAACCAAGTTTGGCTCTAGATTCGTGCACCTTTTGCAAAAAGGTTTTTAGTCTTAAATTTTTTCAATTTAGTTTTTAATTGACCCCCCTCAAACTTTGATTTTCTTGTAACTGTACCCCTGATTTCACCCAATTGAACTTGAGAAAATTAAATTTGATCATCTAAAATTTCAATCTTCTAAATTAAATCTAAATTCAGCTTTCAAATTTAGTTTTTCACCAATTATACCCTTAATAAAATTAATTTGACCAATTAAAAGTATAATAAAGTCTTTACACCTAATTAAATATTTTAATTTGACCAAAATTAATTGTTAAACTTAATTAAAACTTTAATTGGGCTCATGATTAAATCAAATTGGTTTATTAAAAATCTAATTAAGTTCGCACTTAATTTTTGTACAAATTCATCTGATAATCATTTAATCTATCCTTGAATCTCCATTGTCTTTTGATCTTGGGTATAATAAGGTACAATTAAGCTTTTAATTCTATTCAAAACCTCAGTTTAGTTCTTATATGTATCTGCAACCCTTCTCAACCTCCTCTTATCAAATTCCCGGTGTTTTTTTATTTTTTTTTTTTAATTTTTTGTTGCTTTTCATGGTTTGATTTTTCTCTTCAAATTTTTTATCTGATTTGTTTTAAATAATAATTTTGGAAGAAACTCAAATATTATTTTCTCCATCGGTCAGGTATAAGAGAAAGTTTCAAGCGTGGACGTGTTCAATTTGTGCCTTATCAAAACAAATTGGGCAAACTTGTTTCTATATTTGAAAAGCTTGTCCACAGATTACAGCTGATAAACGTTATGCTCTGTGTGCGATGGACTTGGAGACTAGAACCGATCCCAATTCATATACATTAATTAAATGCCTTTTCTCTGGTGGTCATCTTGGGTTTCGTCGGATGAAATTATAGAGTACAGTGTGAACGGACTTATTATGCCTTCGGTAATGCTCTGTGACACAGACAACATGCGGCTGGCTTCACAAATAGACCTTGAAAAGAATCGTCCAAATAATCCGCGATTATTTGTAATATTATGCACACATACAATCTCAAAGAAATGGTTTACAAAATAGTTTTAGGCTTGCAAGGAGATACTTTGCAAATAAAGACTCTATAAACACCTCTCTAAGATCAGGATGGCCTAATTAAACACAAATTCGTAACTAGAAACTGATGGAAATTTATTCTTAATTTAGATAATAGAAACTGCAAGCATCATTCTCCTTTCATGCGTGCTTCAATTAGCGAATCCGTATAAAGCTCGTACACCCTGAATATCATCCGCACGCAAATCCCTTTTCGCAATCCCAGAAGGAATTCTGGAAGACATGATGGCATCGGCATTTGGATCATCATTGTGGTCAAGACCGAGGAGATGTCCAATTTCATGCACGGCTACAGATTCCAGGTCCATCTGGTTAGGTCCTGGGTTTTCACTCCAATTTTCATCCGCATCGAAATGGAACATTGCATTCCTAACTGGTGGAGTAGCATGCGCTAAGGTCCCTCGAGGACCGTCAAAGGCGGAACCATCGTTATGGTCTCGCCGATGGAATCCAATTACAATATCTGCAGGGGAGCTAACGCTAACTTCCTGAAAAGTGAATTCGGTGACCTGTGCCCATCTTTGAAAAGCTTTTGCGCAGATGGACCTTATGTTCTGTGCAGCCGGGACTTGGACACTGGAACGAAACTTGTACGTCAATTGCCTTTTTGTCCATCTAGGATTTCCAGGAAAGAAATTGTAGTGAGCTAGTGTGTGGATGGACTTGTGAGTATGGTAATGCTTTGTGCCATTGACAACATCTGGCACGCCACATCTAGGCTGCATCATTTCGTGCACTGTACTATTGTCTAGGCTTCCTGTAACGTTCAAATGATGGTTCTGCTGATATGCCTTGATTGCAGACTCTAAAAGATCGTCAAACTCATCGTCATTGGCATGGTTATGGCCCTTCTTTCCTTGATGACCATAGTTCAAGTATCCAAATTTCTCAAGATATCTTTTGAGCTCATGAAGCCCTTTGACAGATCCATTCTTGTGGCATCCCTCCAGGTGTTTGACGAACCCAAAAGGATCTCCACTTGGTTTTGATTGAATGGTGCGTGATTGCATCGCAACAAGAAGTAAAATGGCTACAAAAATCGGAAAACTTCTAGCTGTCATTGTAGACATCAAATCTAGGACTCTCCTTCACTAGTGGGTTCGAGAGGAGAACTTATGGATGCTAGACATTGATAATCTGGCTTGTTTATATAGCGCTCCTGCAGGGCAGTTCCCTTCCAATCTCGACATTTTAGCTTCCTTGTTGAATGGGGCAAGTCTTTTTGCCCGTTAAGAGGGTTTAAGGTTTGGTTTGGAAACGCGTCCAGACGTTGTTTTTCTAAATTTTGAAAAAGTAAATTTGTGGAATCATAAAAATTCTCTCCTTTTTTTTCATTGTTTTCATCAATCCCGATGGACAACTAAATTGTCTCTGATTGTAGTATTTGTCAAGTCTTCCTTGATAGAACCTAGAGCATGGAATATGGAATTAAAACTCTCGTTCAGTTCCACAGTGGCTTCATGAACCATGAGAATGGAATACAGAGAACGATTTTTAAGATTAAGTACCATAAATGAGATTGGAAACCAGATATTTGGAATTTAATCCGAGCTAAGTTAGTAGTTGAATCGTTCAAGATTTTGATTTTGTGAAATGCGTTTAATCCGAATAAATTGTTTAGAAATTCAGTTCATCGATCCAACTTTGATCGAAACCACAGTGTGGGAAAACAGACAAGTCAAGTAGCAAGTCTTCATTACAAGTTTGCCGTGTAAACATAGTTTTTCAATTCAATTTTTGTCAAAAAAATATTATTTTCTTCTATTTGTTACTCTGCATGAGTTGACGTAGTAATCCTGGATTGATTTAGTGACCCAACTGTCCCTATTTTGTCTGGCAGCTATACTTCAAATTCTTTATAACAAAGTTTTTTTTTCCCCTTTCTTTACCCATTTTGTTCAGTGCCTATCTTTTGTATGCTAGAGGCTCCAGTTGGGCATTTATCCAGTAACAATCTTTTTAGACGTTGAAACTGGGTTTTCATCTAAAAAACCCTTACAGAAAGGCACGTGCATGGGCTCTACTTCAGCCCAAGTAGGTGCAGAAAACAGGAAAAGGAATTAGAGGCCCAGACTTCAGTAATAATTAACAGCCGTTAATGAGTCAACGGAGATTATCATCTCTAGTGGCTCGACCTCATTGGGGTGCTTGATGAGTCAAATTATTGTTATACCTTTGCTGCCTTTTGAAACCAATTTTATGCTGGAATTAATTTCCACTATTTAAGTAATTTAATCGATTTTGTTTGCTAGTAAATCTTTTTATTTAAAATAAATTTCAAAATTTATTCAATTTGAGTCGGTGAAAATACATTATTTATCAAACTTGTTCTTATTTTTTAAAGATTGTTTTCAAGTTTATGTGATAAAGAAGAA
>Ga0325411_1006348_pt1 | contig 12995 bp, 17 predicted proteins | sample PopdelMetagenome_13_FD_206181 | JGI IMG/M metagenome (GOLD analysis project Ga0325411, IMG submission 206181) | Populus deltoides microbial communities from Bellville, Georgia, United States - Xylem-PdIQD-R4 | ecosystem: Host-associated > Plants > Phyllosphere > Stem > Wood/Secondary xylem... | reverse complement strand
GTCTCACGATAATAATCAAACACTACCTAAAAATATATTTGATATTATCATAGCTTTTAGGATTACAGTTTAAAAAGACATGATTAAAATAAGAAACAAATTATAACTTTTCTCAAACTCAAGTTTTTAACACAATTTGAGATGAAAAATATGTTTAAGCAATGAGAACCAAGCAACTTTTAAAATTATAATTAGCCTAAAACATCTCCAACCACACCATACCACATTGTCAAACCGAGTCTGAGACGTTTGAAGAAAGAATGCAATACGAGAGCATGAATACGATTAATGCAAGAATTCAAGGCATCAAAGGAGAAATTAATGAGTTTGAGCTTTCATAAGTCAATCTTGGATGCATCATGCATGTGCAGAGGTTTTTTCTATTCTAAAAGTCGAGAAATTATTCAAGTTTCTTGACATTTGTCCTTCGCTGATCTTCAGTTTTTGCTTGGAACATTTTCCTGCATGTCTTTGTCTTCGGGGTGTTTTTGTTTGAGTTTTAATGTACTTTTTTATTAAAATTTGAAATTGTTTTTTTAATTAATATTTTTTATATTTTTAAATTATTTTAATGTGCTGTGTACAGTGCTTCAATTTGCACCCCTTCTACATCTCTGTAAGAAAACCTCCATTAACAAGTTTCTCGACGGCCAAATCACAGTGCTTCAATTTGCACCCATTCTACAAGATATTCCTGAAGGAAAAAGTTTTCAAAGCTTTTGCACTCACTTTAAATCTGTAGAGATTGCAATTATACCTGTCTCCGTAAAGGTCTACCTCTATTTATCCGAATGGAGCTGGATATAAAGTTCGTTCTTCCTTCACGAGGTGGAGGTGAAAGAAGATAAAAATACCTGACTTTTTCGAATACAAAGGAGGATAACTCCTTCTCTAACATGATGGATCTCCGTACCCAAATATATATAGACACACACTAAAGGCGGAGAGGAGCGTCCTCTATCTCCATGGACCTCTATTGTCATCTCCTCTATAATGCATGCCATTAGCAAGTCCTCCTCATCATCAAAAGTACACCTGTTGCTGTCATTTTTGCTCTGAAGTATCCTCAGAGACTCTGCTATGCATCCATGGAATTGCTCATTTAAAAATACAAACCCAGTTATCTTCTCTTCAGATTGTGATTCAACAGGAGCTTGATTTTCGAAATTCTGTGAATGCTGCTGAAGCTGCTTTTTCATCAAATGGAGCAAGTCTTGCAGATACTGCTAACTCCAAGCAGGAGTTATCACCCCCTGCAGTCTTTAAGGAAGTGTCCTTCCCTAAAGTGCACATTCATGGCAGACTCGATTACAGTCTCTGATTAACTGCTGTCATCTAAGAGTGACTAATCTACAATTTTATGTGGCGACCCCCATGTTCTTCCTTTCCACACATGACCTTCTTGTGGCTCATCAGGAATAATCAATCAAGACAACCTAAAGAGGAAAAAAAGAGCAAATTTTCCAGTGCCTTATTTATTAGCTTACACATGCTTAGATTAGCTTTCTGCAAATGGATAAAAAATCCAATAGAGAAAGCTTAGAATATGTGCTTCCTTACTGGCTATACAAATGGATACCTTAGCTATAATCCTTACAGTTTAAACATGACCTTAATGGCATTGCCACCACCAGCACTAGTCTCAAAGGCTTGTTCTACCTCCTCTTGTGAGAACCTAAATCTGTGAGTTATCAAAGGCTTAACATCAATCTTGCCGGTTTTCAAGAATTCAATACAGAGCGGCCATGTGTTCCTGTACCGGAATATGCCAATAACATCCACCTCCCTACAACAAAAACACCCTCCTATCATCAGGACATACAAATTTAATGTCTTGTTCCTTGGCAATAAGAGATTGCATACCTTGCAGCTGATGGGGTAAGAGGGACAGTCATCTCAGTCAGGGCCAAACCAATAAGGCAAACTTTACCACCTGATTGAGTGGCATTCAGGGCTGTAGTCATGGTTTTGTTGTATCCAACACAATCAAAGCTCACATCAATTCCTGAACCCATAGCATTTTGTATCTTTATTACCTCTTCATCGACATCCTGTAAAATCACTTGCGCATTAGATTATAACACAATTTCTCAAATTCCTGACTGTTCAGCATTTATAACCTGAATATTTGTTGAGACATGAATGATCTCATCTGCACCAAGATTCTTTGCAATGGATAAACAGCGATCATCAACGTCAACAATCACCACTCTAGGGGCGCCAAATGCACGAGAAGCAAGCAAAGTGATGAGGCCTATTGGTCCTGCTCCCATGATCAATACATTTGTCGCAGGACCAATTTGTGCACGGCGACAGGCATGGACACCAACACTTAGGGGCTCACACATAGCTCCTTCCTCCAGGCTCACATTGTCTGGTAGTTTGAAACAAAGATTTGCAGGATGCACTACCTGGTATCATAAAACAAAATTCATGTTTCTTATCACCAGTAGTGCCTCAAGACAACAATGACATGTGTTGCATAAAACTCCTTCCACAACAATTTGATCACCTTGTTAGCTAGAGAGCCATTGGTTGGTGGAGAACCAAAGAACTTCATCTCTGGACATAAATTGTAGCGACCTTCTTTGCAAAGATTGCATCTTCGGCAACTGATTCCAGGTTCCAATGCTACTCGATCACCAACGGCTAGAGACTTCACTTCACTCCCAACTTCTTCTATGATCCCAGCACATTCATGTCCTATAACCATTGGCTTCTTGACAACAAAGCTTGCACATCTCATTGTCTTGTGATCATGAAAACAGTATTCACGTATAACATTTAGGACATGATCAGTAGCTAACAAGAGCCAATACAGCAGGATTACATTGTTAAAAAGGCAAGAACTAAGGACAGACCTAATATCAGTCCCCCAACTATATATAGTTTACCAATTGAGTCTCTCAACTACCAATTTTATCAGTTACTGTTAAATCAATTAGAAAATGATCTGGCAGATCATAGCCACTGGTTTTGGAAACAGGATGTACTCTGCACTATTTTGTGTTTAAAGATATTGCTAGATTTCATGATTAAAAAGAAAAAGGAGGGACTCAATTGATAACATTAGTAGTCAGGGATTCTATCAAGAAATTATATATTGTTGGGGTACTGATATGAGGTTTAAGACTGGATTTTCACCTTGAAGTGATGAACATCACTTCCACATATACCAAGTGCTTTGATCCTTACTTTAACATCAAGAGGACCTATAAAATTTCATCATTAGATATATTAAACATTCAGTTTCTTTAACAACTTCTAATAGAAGATTGAAATTAAGTTAAATGAGAAGCAATTATAATGTTTTTTACTCAGAATTTTATGATCTAAAAGGAGACTAGACCTTACCAAGAGGAGGAAGATGGTAAGGCTGAATCTTTAGGGTTTTGATCCCAAGAAGCCAAGCAGCCTTGTTCTCTACTTCTTCTTCTTCTTGTTTGCATGCCATAACATCAGCACCACCACCACCACCACCACCATGTGCCATCTCTCACTTTCTTTCTGTTCTTCACTGTTTTTTATCAAATGGGATTCTTAATTGTACCCTCTTCCTTGAGAAGAAGATCGAAAATGGCATACTTTTGTATAGAAGAGAATCTTATCTAATCCAAAAACCTCCACTTTCATTTTGTACTAGTAAGCTAGTGTTGCTTCCTACCAGCCCTGTATTGTTCATTGTCTTTTACTGAAAAGTCCATTCTTTTTTTTTTTTTTTAATCGTGGGGTATTCGGGTCAGCTTACGTGTCCCCACGGCCCACTGAGCATCCTGCAAGTCTAGTGAGCAGGTAAAATACCACGGGGATAATAAATGTGTACATAAAAAATCGAACTCGAGACGGGAACGGAAGAAATCACATGATCGACCATTTAGCTTAGATTCTTTATTTGACTGAGAAATGCTAATGCCCTACCAGTCCTTCTCTACTCCATTGGCTTTGGCTTTTACTGAAAGTGATCGATCTTTAACTTTTGTTTGTAACCTGTAACTTCATGTCCTTATACCGTGGCAATGGCACCAAAGTCTCAAGTGGCAAATGAAAGAAAGCAACCTTGATGGTGAAAATGCATTAGGTTCCTAGCATAGTTAAATAGAATAAAGATATATATATATATATATATATATATATATATATATATATATATAAAATCAGGATAAAATCAATAGCCGAGAGTAATAGAATGGATATGGACAATGAGATATGGATGCCAAAGGTGATAGGAAAATAAATAAGCAGAATATGACCGACAGAATCAATTAAGGTGCTTGTTGTCCAACCCTTATCTCTCCTAGTCATATCTTTTCTTTTCTTTTTTTCCTTTCCTTATATTTACATCTTTCATGGCCTTGTGAATACAGAATCCTAGTGCTTGTTGATCTCACACTCTAAAGCTTTTGACTTACAGTCTGTTTGTGTCGGCGTTCAAAGAGGATATAGCAAACATGGGCAAAGGAGGGATGTCACATGGGGAAACCAAAGATGGAGAAGAGGAGAACATGGCCGCTTGGCTTCTTGGTGTCAATACTCTCAAGATTCAGCCTTTCAAGCTCCCTTGTCTTGGTACTTATCCAATCTCTCTCTTTCTGCATCATCTTGCAGTACCAAGTATTAACCAATATTCTTGTTCATGATGTTGTCTGAATATGATATTATTTATTGACAAATCTATATATATAAATTTCTATTGAGTGCCCTTTGCTTAATTTGATTTACTGTGTGATTGGTCTGTTTGTTTTCTGTCATTTTTAGGACCCCATGATGTTAGAGTAAGAATGAAAGCTGTTGGTATCTGTGGAAGTGATGTTCACTATCTTAAGGTATGGCTCAACTTCTCATCAATTGCCTATGCTATCCATGCCATTGATTATTGTGATTTGTGATCTGTATATTATCTACTCATTGGCTAATTCAGTCGACTCTTGATGGGTAGCTGGGATTGTGTAAAAAATGAACCAAAAATCAGTATTTGAGGCATTCAGGCATATAGTCGAATTCGTAAAGTCTAGGTTCTGTATTCAAGTAATAATCACGGTGCACATTAATAAGTTAGTTCGTTGTTTTCGTGCAAGCAGACGGGGAATTAATGAGTTTAGTTCGAAATTGCTTATACCAATTACTGGGGTTTCTCTCTTTTGATGTTGGTGTCTGACAAGTATATTATTCGGTCATTCTTTTCAGACCATGAAGTGTGCACATTTTGTAGTGAAAGAGCCAATGGTCATTGGGCATGAGTGTGCTGGGATCATAGAGGAGGTTGGAAGTGAGATTAAGAGTCTTGTGCCTGGAGACCGTGTGGCATTGGAACCTGGGATTAGTTGCTGGCGATGCAACCTTTGCAAAGAAGGTCGATACAATCTATGCCCTGATATGAAGTTCTTTGCAACTCCACCGGTTCACGGGTCTCTTGCCAATCAGGTAACAAATATGCATAATTTTTATGGCCTTGCTTGCACAAGGGGTCTTTTTATGCTTAAAGCATCGATGTACTTGGCCACTTTTAATTTTCTAGTTAGAGTAGTTCTATGAACATTTAATGGAAATATATACCATCATGTTAGCAGCTGGACATCCATGTCTGGAGGTTGATGTAACATTCATGCAGTTTAATTTTTACCGTTTTGAACATTGAATAATTCATAAGTTTCGTACATCGAGCCTCTTGGAAAGTTTTTGTAACCTGTCATTTCCATAGTAATGCTTCAATGATAGGTTTGAAATACTCCTGTTGCCAATGGTTGAGTCTCTGGAATTGCATATTTTTGACATTGTTTGAAGAAATGAATGAGGTGCAGATGGATTTACCGAGGAAATAGGGATAGCATTGACGATTCTTTCATTCTTGTCAACAGGTGGTGCATCCTGCAGACCTATGTTTTAAACTGCCAGATAATGTCAGCTTGGAGGAAGGGGCAATGTGTGAGCCTTTAAGTGTTGGAGTTCATGCTTGCCGTCGAGCTAATATTGGTCCAGAAACAAATGTGTTGGTCATGGGAGCTGGACCCATAGGACTTGTTACACTGCTAGCAGCTCGTGCTTTTGGAGCACCCAGAATTGTCATTGTGGATGTGGACGCCTACCGTTTATCTGTCGCCAAGGATCTTGGTGCTGATGAAATTGTTAAAGTTTCAACAAATCTTCAGGTTTTTTTTACATATATTTCAATTTTTTCTCATTACACAGTAGAATGTTAACCCCATTCACATATTATTATGAATTATGACAAGTTTGTCTCTTGTTAGCATAGAAAGAACTATAGAATAACCCAACAGCCTAAAATCTTCATGAATCGATTCAGACGGTAAATGGATTGGTAATTCGATAACAGATGTATCCAGCCTGGGGTTGTTTCTGCTTTAAAGACAACCTGAAACAACCCAAATCAAAGTTGTACCCTTTTCATTTCCATTTTATTCTCGAACTACCAAAAACATTCTCTTCTGATCAAACTTTTACAGGATGTAGATCAAGAAGTGGTATTGATACATCAAGCTATGGGGACTGGAGTGGATGTCACCTTTGATTGTGCAGGCTTTAACAAAACCATGTCAACAGCCCTGCGTGCCACTGGGCCAGGAGGAAAAGTTTGCCTTGTAGGGATGGGTCACAATGAGATGACTGTCCCTCTAACTCCAGCTGCTGCAAGGTAATTGATAGTATTTCTTTTTCTTCTAGTCTTTCGGTTAAGGTTATGGACATGGAGTGGAATTGTTATATGGTGGATAAATGAAAGCTCTTGGTGCAAAAAAGGAAAGCAAGATAAGAATATCTCACTAAGAATTTACAAATGAACTCTGAGTGTCAATACTATAGGGGTGCCTCATAAATCAGTGTTTACATTTATTGAGAATTTCATGTGCTTTTGCTCTTTGCTATTTCAGGGAGGTTGATGTCATCGGTGTCTTCCGCTACAAGAACACATGGCCACTATGCATTGAGTTTTTGAGTAGTGGTAAAATCGACGTAAAACCCCTGATAACTCACAGGTTTGGATTCTCCCAGAAGGAGGTTGAGGAAGCTTTTGAGACCAGTGCTAGCGGCAGTACTGCCATCAAGGTCATGTTTAACCTGTAAAATTAGTTGAGAACTTATCCTTTGAGAATACTAAAAAAAATATAAAGAAGGAAGAGAGCGATGAGAAAATATGCAAAAAGAATCTTGTAAGGGGCTTATATAATAAGTAAACTTGTTCTTCTAAATAATGATGTGATGCCATCAGTACATTTGTTCTTATTTCTTGTAATGTATGTATGGTACTTTTATAAGGTTTTACATGCAGCTGTAAATTATGAGAATTTCTCTGACGAGAGAAGAGAGACGATTGAAATTGTCGATGGTGTTTTTCCATTATCATCTAGGGCGACTACTCTCTGCATTTCCAATCTTTTCGCTTGCTGTTTCATTTGATTTGTTTCTGGAGGAATGTCCTGTATAGCAGTAAATTTCTCCTTTTCCTTCCTTATCTTTTAGCTGTGGTGTAACTGCTACGGAAACAAGAACCATGGCATGAGTTGCACAACTGTGGCGGTGCACGGCTAAGTACTCCAGGCTGTTGTATTCGAGTACTAGTACAAAAGGTACAAAACTAAATATATTTGAAGAAAAATCTTAGCCGGGCCCATCAGGGTAAGCATCCCTGTCACCTTTCAGCAATTGGTGTTTGGTGATCATCATAAGATCAAGATGTTTTACTTAAAGATAGCTTCTTGGTTGATGTTTCAAAGCAAAACAGAAGCTTCCAAATTCTGATTTGTTATTTTTAATAACGTGCAAATGACCGGTCTTAGAGTCAAGAAATTTCTCCTGTCACCGATTATTTGAGTCTGATCAGCATGGGAAGCCTTTCTTGCCTGATAGAGGATTCCTCCATTTATTTAGTCAATAATTATTTCTTTTCGCAGTTCAGTCCTGGATCGCCACAAAACCCCAGATAACTCACTGGTTTGGATTCTCCCATAAGGAAGTCGAAGACCCCTCGAAACCAGTGTTCACAGTGGTTTAATCTGTCCAGATTTGTTACAGGCTGAGAAAACTGTTTGAACGCTACGTAAACAGAGAACAAGTAATTCATTGAAAGTTCATCAATGAGTGCTCCTGCCCTTAATTTTCCACTTCAATTTACAATCCACCCCGCTACAAAGAAGCAAGAAAAATTACACAAGGGACTCGCATGCTCCTGTCAGCTTTCATCACATCTCATACATAGGAATCACCTTTTGAATATTATTATGCTTGCTAATTAGCTCCACCAAATACCAGCCTTTGACCATAACTGCCCAACCAAACCTCGCACTATGAAAAATAACACCCAAAGTTAAAATAAACCACCAGGTAAAGATATAGAAACATGTACAGTATCTGTGAGTGAGTGCAGAGAGGGCTGCAACTGAAAATTTGATCATCAGTAACTCCCTTTCTACATTCCTGAAGACATCGTGGAGAAAGTGCACAAGGTAAGGAACCCTTTCCAAATTATTTTGGAACTCAATTGACATACAATGATCGAAACGCAGCAAATGCTATGAACTTCAGTATGACTAGGATATCAGCAACGTGTTTCTTCTTTCTATAACTATGGCACTCTATAACAGAAGGAACCCAAAACTAGCAATCTCTTCTTAATTTATTCCTCCCGCAAACTTACATCACATGAGAACCCAGTAAAAGAAAAGGTTAAAATTAAATTATAGAGAAGGAAAAATGCATGATGACACATAAAAATAGAAGTGGCCATCAAGTTGTGGTAGTTGGTACAGCGACAGAATTCCACACTCTCACTTGACCGGTGCCATCGCCAGTGAAAAATAGGCCCCCAGGACCAGTTTGAAGGGCACGGATCTCTTGTTTGGCAAACATTTTGCCCTTTTCCGAGAACCTGAACATGGTAAAAAGCATTAAAATTAAGAACCGCAAGTCTGAACAAAAGCAATATGCAAAGGAACAAAATATAAGTCGACACACAAAACTAGGATTAACAAAAAGAAAAAGCAATTGCCGAAAACTCACGATGGTAAATCATAGAGGTGGACTGAATTGTCATTACTGGAGCATAGCAAGACTGGCTTGCCTTCCAGATCATGCATCCCACAAAGGGTAAGCAGCCCCTGCAGAAGGTAGGTAGTTAAGTCAATGAACTATCCTCTTTTGCAACAATATGATTTGAAAAGAACTGAATCACTTTTAGAAGGATAAAAAAGATCTTTTCATGGCTTCGCCATCTTATCATGAACATAAAGGTTTTGATGTTTCTGTAATCAGCATCCATCCCTCAGAACCCAAGAGTAATGTGTTTATATAATTCATAAATACTATCAATGTGACAATTTATAAATACTCTAATAAATCTAGGCCATTATTGAACCTTCCTTGTGAGACCTCACGAAGCTACACTATACAAACAAACAACGGATCTGGCACAGAACTTTATTGAGATCTAAGCGATACAGAGTCTTACAGACAACAAAAGAAGCAAGATTGATGACCTCTCATGGACAATGGTATTTCTGTAATTTTCAGATTTGCTGGAAAATGTGATAAAAAGGTTAATTTCTATTTAGTATTCTACCGGTCCTAAAGTAAGGGTTTTTCTATTCTAAATAGATTTCTTCTATAGATTAATAAGCCCTTGTTGGACTACGAGTACTAGTATCTCTACATAAATGTTATGTCGTATTTGATATTTTAAAGACGGTTGATGAATAAAATTCCAACAATTTGCTGTCAATTGTGTGACTCAATCTCCCTTGTGTGACTCAATCTCCCTTAGGTATGACTCCTAAGAACCGAAACTTAGGTTTTTCTATCCTCTAGGTGTGGCTCCAAGAATCCTATCCCACCCACATACTTTCTCAAATTCCAGCAGAAATCCACAAAAACACAGCCCTAAAAAAGCCTCTAAAAGTCAGATTCAGAGCAGCGCCCCTACATTGTTCATGCTTTCCCCTACGCTGTCCTGCATCACTAAGTAGACCAAAATGGAATGACCATTTAAAGCCACAAAAACATGAAACCACATACTGAAATTCAATGAAAAATAAACAAATGGAACTGCATAACCTACATGTTCTTCGTTGTGAGTGAATGTTACTTCCAAGTTTCCACTTTCTGTAGCAGCCCACGCCTGAAACAAAAATAATTGTGAGAACAACTATATAACCTTATCCCAGTAAAAGGGGAAAGGAGAAGCATAATATTAATATAAGCAAACCTTTATTGTTTGGTCCAACGAGCATGATAGAAGAAACTGTTCCCAGCATAGTAGCGACATGACCACTGAAGTGTGATCTGTCAGCGTCTGTATACATTGCAAAGTTTCAAGGCTCCAGACCTAAGAAAAAGTGCATGATGAAGTAATTGTTAAAAGAAAAGGCAGAAGAAAAGTACATGGGAGAATCAAACCTACTATACTAAGTTCTAACAACCACTGGAGGTCCTGCATTAAAACAAAAGATAAAGTTCCACATGGCACTAAACCAACTTACTTTTATAGAATGGTCCATAGAGCCAGAGTAGAGTCTATTAGCTCCGACAACTAATGAAACAACGGCCATTTTGTGATCCTTTAGTGATACAGCTGGTTCAAAGTTGTAGGTAGCTGCATTGAATTTCCATACCAATATTGACCCATCCTACACCAAAGAAAACTCAGTGGTCAAAGTTATTTCTCAATTCAATTCCAAACAATCTAGCATGCACAAACACCCACCCATACAATGTTAGTCTAGGCATAACTATGTGAGAGTATGTATAATGCAAACAAAATCCCTAATAGGATGAACAAAATACTTTCCAAGATTAAAAATAATGGTGGACAGTATATGGTGAGAACATGAGAACCAATAGAACTTTAAGGATAATCCATGGCCAAGAAAGAAAAAGATTACCTGCGTACCAGCAAATAACAAATCATTGCCCACAACCAGAGCATACACTTGTCCAATAGGCCCATTAAGACTGAGGTCAGCGTTAGTTTGTGTATTCCACGCCTGCAAAAGAATTGTGTTAGAGCCATTCCCATGGAGGTAACTTTGTTCTGAACATTGTTATAAATTTGGTTTAGAGTCATATAAAATGGAAGTCAAGAACAATAAGAGAGGCTTGCCTAACCTTGACAACATTTGGAAGGCCAACAAAAATCCAAGGACCTTCACTAATCATGCAACCAACCTCACCACCAAGATTAATCACACCCGTACACTGCCAAAACAACAGAGGCAAACAACATTCATATAGCAAGTTTGTCACTAAACATTTAGATGAGCCAAAGAAAAAAAAGTAGATAAAAGTAATATTTTCCATTAAAAAAAATAATTTTTTATATACTATAAAAAAGAAAATGGTGGAACTTGAAGCAACTCCCCGCTGGTATCTTGCTTTTGAATATCTCAATATAATCATAGTCATAGCTTTAACAGAAATTGGATAATTGATCCAATACAAACATTAGAAACATCAATTTGAAACACCAGTGCTCCAATCAAAAGCACATCATTAAAATTCAATTACAATCATAACCTTCATGTCTACTAAAAAAAAAAACCAAATTCAAACTGAAAAACAAGTAAAACTCCAACCTGTCCAGACTGGCAATCCCAAACTCTAACAGTCTCATCTTTACTCCCTGTATACAGCTTATCAGACCCAGATGGTAATGCAATCCCACTAATCACCTGCTCACATCAAAAGGCACAAAATCAATCACCAAATCCAAAACCCACAAAAACAGATTACAAAAAATCCTACAAAATCACAAAAAAAAACTCAACCTTTTGATGCCCTTCAAGTTGAGTCACCAAAGAAAACCCATCACCTAAACTCCAAGAATGCAAATACCTACACTTATCACCAAAACTACAATTCCCTTGTACCCAAAAATTACACACTTTCTCCACACTTACCCTTTTCACCCCTCTAACATCACCTTTATTTCCAAATCGCCCCCAACTATTACTATAATTACTATTACCACCCCTCCTCCCTGAAAACGAGGACGAATCATTTCCCGCAAACCCTCTCTTCGCTCCTCCTCCTCCTCCCCCGTTCACAGACGCATGCGGCGGCGGTGCTGGAAGTTCACGGTGGAGAAACGGACATGGGAATCTATTGCACTTTCCAGCTCTCCAGTGGTAACAGACCTTTTGATTCTGCTGATGCTGATGGTTATGCTGATTTGACGTGTCGTTCGCTGATTGCCCGCCTCCTAATCTGTGAAAAACTCGCTTGTTTGTGTTGGTAGTGTTGCCTCCGTTATAGTCCAAATCCATTGATTCAAGATTGGATTTTTCGAATCGCAATCTTCGAATTGAACCTGATCATGAAAAAACCTAACTCAATTGTTCGAATTCGTAGGGAATTTAGGGTTTAATTAGAAACCCTAATTCTGGAGTTCTTGGGAGAGATTTTGATTTGGGGATTCTTTTTTTTATTTTGAAGATAGGAGGAAGCGTGAAGTTCACGATGATGTGGAATTTACCGTATTATCCTTTTAATGAGGGTATTTATCGTGACGGATCTGCTTCCTGTTGTATTGGGAAATTGACACGTGGTTGATGACGTATGGTGTGGTGTCATAGAGTGGCAGGAATGAGACCGATAGAATACATTGCAACACGTGACAGAAAATCCGGTATGAAAAGGATTTAATTTTGATTTAGGAATACCCATTTTAGAATATCCCAATCTTTGAAGAAAAATTATGGTATTACGTAGCACAACAGAGATAAATATAAACGGGAGAGAAATAAAAATATAAATAGAAAATAAATATTTTTTATAACATTTTTACAATTTTAAAATAAATTTATATATTTTTAAAATAAAAAATAATATTGTGTATTGATCTAACTAAATTTGAATAGATATGTAATTGATTCATAATTCAATTAACTTAATTAAACTTAATTCAATTCAAGCTTGATTGAGTTAAAATTAAAAAATAAATAAAATAAAATAATATCATTTTAAATAACAATTATAAACCCAAGTTAGCAATA
>Ga0325411_1006345_pt1 | contig 13001 bp, 5 predicted proteins | sample PopdelMetagenome_13_FD_206181 | JGI IMG/M metagenome (GOLD analysis project Ga0325411, IMG submission 206181) | Populus deltoides microbial communities from Bellville, Georgia, United States - Xylem-PdIQD-R4 | ecosystem: Host-associated > Plants > Phyllosphere > Stem > Wood/Secondary xylem... | reverse complement strand
CAGGGCAATAACAGACCTTGTCAAATGTTGCGGGAATTTCGAAGCAGAATTTATATCACGTCTTTCACCTTCCCTCTCCAGAAAGAAACACGAACACAAACACGCCCTTGCATCTTCTTCTTCTTCTTTTGATGGCCTCTCTTCTCTCACCAAACTCCTCCTCCTCCTCTGGATCTAACCATCTGCTTTCATTTACTGTAATTATTCCTGCTCTTCCTTTTTCCTTTGGACTAGTCATGCTTTCTATAAACCACCACCATCACCTCTCTCGTATACGGCTTTCTCGACCACCAAAACCTTTTTCTTCCTCTCCCCTTTATGCTAATTCATTCCACAACTTCAAGGTCTCAGTTTCTTCCTTTTATTTTTTCATTTATTTATTTTCAATTTTTCTAAAAATAAATTATTAATGCATAACAATTATTTAAACATCCATGCCGTTAATGAATTTGGAAACTAGATAATTGATTATTGACTGACTAATCTGTGCAGTTAAATGGATCAAGTGCTGGAGGACGACGATTGCGCCATAAGATTGTTCAAGTCAGGGCCTTTGATGAGGTATGTAATCTATCCAAATGTCCATTTCTCACTAGTTCTGCACATGATATATTACCTGCAAGCAGTCAGTTCTTGTGATTCTCAGTGTTTTCGATTTTGGTTTTATAGGACTTGTCTGGTGTATCCTCCCCGCTTGATGACTGGGCTAACAATGATGGGGCTGCAGGCTACATGCTATTATCCAGTGACGGGGAAGACAGTGATGGAGAATATATTATAAATCCGGTGACGGATATGGAGTTGCCAACTGCTAAAGTATCAACTAATGATGCTGTTACACTTACAACTCACAGGCTTGCAATGATTGGGAGGGCCCCCCGAAAACGTAGGCAAGTGTGCTGCATTGTTACGCAAAATGAAACTCTTATGATTTATATGGATTTTAGAGAGTGAATAGGGCAGTGAAATAAAAAAATTAAAAGGAAAACAAGATCGATGTAATTGTAGCCCTAGGTTAGCAAGGGTATATAACTTCTTGTTAACCTTTGTCAGCTGTGCTAAAATGGGGTTAAGGTCATTATTGTGCCTAAAATGTTTGGTTGTTGCAGGTTGTCACTGACACTTTAATGCAAAATCAGTCTCGCACATGGATTGAAATAGCTTGATTGCTTTTGGATGTTTAAAGAAATTTCACTGCAATCAAGGCTTTATAGTCCTAGGACCTCTCATCCTATTTGATGTTGTTTTGCACTGTACCATATCTGGGCATCAAAACTCAGTGCAAAAACTCCTTAGTTGAATCTCATGTTTTTAATGTTATACCTTATAAAGGTCTATCCTAGGAATTCATCTAGTTGCAGCTGTAAAAGGGCATGTCTAGATTCCATTAGTGATGTTTAACTTTTTTTCCATTTGGTTTTTCGCTGGCCAAGTTTGGCTCTATTCATGAGATTACATGTGCACTTAATTGGAAAGTTGAGAGTTTCCATGTTTGTAGGGGATGATACTTCAGTCGATTCTTTTTCATGAATTCTATATGCATTACTTTGGTTTGACTAGTTCTTTTCATACTGCAATTGCAGGAACAAACTCGGGACATTAATTAATTTGTGTCTGCTAGCCTTTTTGACGGTTCTTCTCTTATTTGTTGATTGGTGTGCATGGAAGATTGTCAGATTACCCCTAGAACCATTTTACTTGTGTCGTCCATTTTTTATATCAGCAGTTCTAGTCTCTTTTTTGGGTTATCTTTGTGTTCCACTACTTAGTGAGTTAAGAATTCATCAGAATATCTGGAAAGAAGGGCCACTTCGGCACTCCAAGAAAAGGGCAAGCCCCACAATGGGTGGACTATTTTTTGTACCAGTTGGTGTAGGCGTTGCAAAATTTGTTGCTGGTTTCTCTTCTGTTGAAGTTTCTGGAACAGCAGTGGCAACTCTGGCATTTGCAACAATTGGCTTACTAGATGACATTGTAACCGTCATAAAAAATCGAAATAGTGGTTTGTCTGTGTGGGTGAAAATATTTTTGGAGGTAAAAGTTTTTTAGTTAATTGTTTCCAATGTTAAATTTGATAACATTCTTGCAAGAGATAACTGCTCATGTATTTTTCAGGTAGCTGTTGGGACCTGCTTTTCATTTTGGTTGCATACTACGAGTATATCATCACCCTACAGCATGTAAAAATTCTTATTACTAATTTGATCAACATTTTTATGATGGTAACTCACATATCTAATCTTGTGATGAAAAGTTTTAGGGAGGATGCCACATTTTTTTGTGATTAATTAAGATTTTATGCTGTAATTAGAGATTCTGTGATCAGATACCAATTGTAATGCTACCTGTTTTGAAGTAGAAATATTGTTCCTGACTCAAATAAAATAAATGAATAAAGATTAGGTAGTTCTTATGGTTTCATTTTTAGCAAATTATAGAGTTTCTAAAATCACTATAATATTCTATATTAGTACAGTAAGGAGCAACTTAATTACTTCCATTTTGTTTGCTATTCAAGATTGAAAGGCCATTGGGCATTCAGTGCAGGAAATTTATAATTGTCTAGCAATGTAAATTTTGTTTGTTCCAAGTTGCTACATCTACTCTGCCACAAAATTGAAATTCTAGTTTGGTTTCTATTGAAGTTCTTTTAAAAGATTTGTAAAAACATATATTAAATTTATTTTTGAAGTTTATCATGAATTTTCTAAAAGCATATATTGGAATGTTTTAGTTCTGTATCTTTGAAGTTTTTTGATGGTATTAACTACTGTGGAAAAACTTGGTTGAATTGATATGACATCTCATGTTAATCACTTAATGATATAATATGTGATAATGGTAGAATTTCAACATATTAATTATTAGTGTCAAGTTAGCTTGTTTGATATATTCTCAACATTTTTCTTTTCTCATCCATTGATGTCTTGTACTACAGGAAAATGCTGGTTGCCCTACCTGCACCACTGGGCCTCATATGCCTAGGAAAATATTATTCTTTATTGACATCATTTTGTTTTGTTTCCATGGGAAATGGCATTAACTTAACGGATGGTCTAGACGGCCTAGCTGCTGGAACGGCTGCATTGGCTTTTGTAGGAATGTCGATCGCAGTGTTGCCAATATGTCCTGGTTAGTATGGATGTTAATGAACTTAAGCCTCAGTATAATTGAAAATCCAGAAGGTTTGGGAAGTTTCCTCTAAAGATCTGGAAAGTGACATTTGATAAACGTTATTCCTGTTAAGAAGTTAAAACAGGAAAGGGAAATTTGCTAAGCAATGGGAACTATAAACATTACGCCTGTTCTGGAATTCAGTTTCTTCCTTTTCTTCTTCTTTTCCTTTCATATGCTGTAAGCCCAAGCAATTGGATATAAAATCGCTGCAGAAAGCCCAAAGCATGCTGGATAGAATCCTAATCTAGTCAGCCTTTGATTTTGCATTTCCTCTTCAAGAATTTCTGATTTTTGTTGTAGGGGAAACCAGATTTATGGCTATTTTGTATGTTGAAGAATCAGTGAGACTGTTGATGAGAGATGAGTTTATGGGTTAGCCCACCATTAGTAATTAAAAATGCTAATTTTACGTAAGTCTAGTTGTAGAGTCAGTTCCCTAGAAAAGTTGGAGCATTGGATGAGTGGGTCTCACACTAATTCCATTGGTAGATTCAGAAAAATTAACATTATTCTTTGTAATTCGAAGTCAATTATGGCCCCGCCTGCATTTTGCATAGGCAGTTTACATTATTAGGGGGCATGATAAATATCACATGTAAGCTGGAGGGAATCTTTGTAATCGCCTAATTTTGTTCAACCCTTGTATCTTACCATGAAAAGACGAACAGCGTCAAGTTAGTGTCTTATGAAGCAATCACTTGACATATGTGTGTGAATTCATTTGATACCATAGCGAGAAAATTAGCTCGTCAACTCATAGTTATATATAGAAGCAGATTTCTTCTTTATATTTTAATAACTACTGCAAAATGCAATTGCATGCCAACACCAATTGTCCATCAGATCATTTAGAGCTAAATGAACAAGTCAATATGCTTGTTAACTTTTGTACCATATTTTTAAACCTTTTCCATTTGAGCCCCTCGAGGAAATTGACAAAGTGGATGGCTTATGACATCCATCATGAGCAATGAAGTGCTACCTAGGTGAGCAATGAAGTGCTACCTAGGTGAGCAATTGAATGTTGGGAAGGAGTATGATCTTCAAAATGTTATGTTGTAACTATTAATTCATTGTTTTGAGATCTTACCCTTTTCTGTAAACTTATTTGTATTAATTCTTGTTTTACATTCCAAATCAGAACTTGCTATATTTGGGGCATCGATGGCAGGGGCCTGTTTTGGTTTTCTGTTGCACAACCGGTACAAGGCTTCTGTATTTATGGGGGATACTGGATCCTTGGCATTGGGTGGAGCATTAGCTGCAATGGCTGCTTGTAGTGGAATGTTCCTTCCATTATTTATCTCATCTGGGATCTTTTTCTTGGATGCATCATCTGTGATTATGCAGGTAAACATACATGTTGACACTGATATATATAATCTATCGATGATAGAAAATTGTCCCTTTACCATGACAACACAAGGAAGTTCTAATCAAGAAATGTAGGCAAATCTGGTGTTCCGAATTTGACAATGTTTTCTTTTCCTCATTTCAAACAAAATACACTTTCTTTGTTCTTGGTAAGAATGTTTCTCGACACATGATTAGTGCTATGTGCTTTCTTTGTTTCAAACAAAACACAATTTCTTCTTTCTCGGGAAGAATTTTTCTCAACACATGCTCAGTGCTATTATTTATTATATGCCTATGTAGTCATGTGCTTTCATTCTGCGATCCATGACATAGTGCATTCTGTAATTATTATCATTGATGTCAATTATTTTTCTCGACACATGATCAGTGCTATTATTTATTATATGCCTCTGTAGTCATGTGCTTTCATTCTGCGTTCCATGACCTAGTGCATTCTGTAATTATTGTCATTGATGTCAATTTCTTGTATCCTCTCCTACAGTGTATTTTTTACCTTGTAACTTATGCCTGCTTATATCTGATCTTATAAAACACGTAAATGATTCTGTAAAGTTGGTAGTGGAAAATCAATCAGGCAGAGTAAAGTAGATAGAAACACGATGTTGCTGCAAGTTTGAGATGGATGGACAGAAGACCTCATTCTTAGAGTAAATAGTTTTGTAGATCCTATATTTCCACTTTGTTTTTTTGGTGTTGCAAGGGGAAGGAGTAGGGTAATGTCTGAGGTCTTGAACCCTAGCCACTTGCTTAAAGCAGGTGGTCACTACCAATCCTCCCAAATGGTGATTGGTATCCTACTAGCTTGGTGGATTTCTAGTGGAACATTTTCAGAGGCATACTTCTAGATCAGTACTTGTCAAATTATAAACCAAGTCATAGAGCTCTTGTGCTCTGCTGTGTTGATAAACCAAAAATCATGCTATATTAAACTTTTAAATCTGTCTTAATTAGTTGAATTTTATTTTTGTCCAAGCCACATATATTTGTGATGATATTTTTTCCAACTTTGATTTAGTTCTTCTTTAGCAACTTCCAGTATTTTGCTGATGCACCTGTACCTTGCATTCTTTGCTGTCATCCATTAGATACAATGCAAGAGGAGTAAAAGAGCTTAAATGGATAGGTTGCAGTATACTTCATTGTAAATTTTCCCCCTATTTTTGCTTTCACATGATGCTGCTGCTACAACGAAGAAATTCTGTTTTTGATTCGTGTGCAGCTGCCAGACCTATGAAATGAACGGTGATGATTTTTGTTAATTTGAAAGTGATTATCCCAATCTAACCATTACCTACATTAGGTACTGTACTTCAAGACAACCAAACGCATGAGAGGAGATGGGTGCCGTTTGTTCAGGATGGCTCCTATTCATCACCACCTCGAGTTATGTGGGCTAAAGGAACCAGTCATTGTTGCTGGGGCTTATGTCATATCTGGAGTGTTGGCTCTGTTTGCTGGGTATGTAGGTCTAATATCTGCATAGTTTCTGAAGCAATTTTGCTCATTTCTTCTTTTCACTTTTGCAGTTAGTGCGCTAGGTTTTAATTTTCCAAATGCTTTTTTTATTCTTCTTTTGGAGTTCTTCCCTTTAAACCGAAGCTTTTTGTAAATATGATTTAGAGAATCAGGTAGAGATGTAGTAGATGTCGAGGCACATTGAGTAAGGATTGGACATTTCTCTTTAACTGTAGGGTGTTAGTCCAGACCATATCTTTGGGACCAATACGTGTAATATTTTTTTTCTTCCTTCTAACGCCTGTCACTTCAGCAGCAGCGGCAGCGGGCGGTTTGATTTGTTTGTTTGTTTGTTAACAGAAATCATTAAGCTTCTTTTGATGTTGGGAGAGAATCCATCTTTTCTCCTGCATTATGTTTAGATAAGCTGTACACAAACATCCTGGTGGAGGGTGGCGAGTGGAGGATGTGAAAATGGTGGTCCACTGGTAATCCCAAATTTGCGAGTCAATCTGCAGCAGCTTATCTAAAAATATGACCATCCAATTAATAGTTCGGTGCCCGTACTCGCAATTATAAATAACTTTAAGATGGAGAGAAAAATCTCGACTTGTGTCGATTCTGTGATCTAGTTGGGGAATCTAGCCGAGGAGAATTTTCTCAAGACAAATGATTTGGATTCGTGCTTGGCGCCTTGGACCCTGTAATTGCAAGTAGATCGAGCTATAAGACCAAAATAAAATTAAATGGGAGAGAGGGAGGGAGAGGGGGAGAGAGAGAGAGAGAGAGAGAGAGAGAGATGGGAGCTGATAATATTGCAACAGTGATATTGAGTCTTGAGATGGGTGTATGGAATATAGATGGGTTGATTTTACAACTCATAAGGAAAATATTATTTTTTAAAGTTTTTTTAAATATATTAAAATAATTTATTTTTTGTTATTTTATTTCTAATGTTAAAACTTTATAACGATTTAAAAATATAAATTTTTTTAATTTTAATTAAAAAAATTCAATTTTTTTAAAAAATATTCTTGCACTGCAAAAACTTTTGCTGCACATTTAACAAATTATCTGCATTTCTAGGATCCACATGTTATCACTTTATCGTTAAACGTGTCAGTATTTTGTAGGAACATTTTGTAAATTATTTTTCTTATTTATATATCATTTAAAAAATTAGAAAGTCGGGAACAATAGAGATAGCAAGGATACACTCGAAGAGAGTAGATTTGATTTGCTTTGAAAAAATTTTAAATGCTGTTTTTTAGAAATTTTATTTTTGTTTTTATATATATTTGATTTGTCCCCAAAATTTACAGAAATAATTTAATTAATTTATTATGTGCTAATTCAAGGTTTTTTTTTTTTTTTTCCTGGTTTGGCATTTATCTAAGTTGCACACCAGATGAATAGGAGATGGCTTTGCCAAGCATAAGGTTCAAGTCGCACAAGGATGGGCACATGTACTGTGCTAGGACTAATTTCCATGTCTTGTTTTTTAGATGTATTATCCTGATTGACTTGGTGGGCTATAAGTATAGTTGGCTAAAACGAGGTTGGCTTATTATTTTATTGATTTTTTTGTTTATTTGTTAAAAAATAGTTTTTTCTTTTAAAAAGTAGTTTTTTTAAAAAATTAATTTATAAAAAGTGAATTATTTTTTGATATTTAGTAGTATCATAGAAAATAAATTGAAAAATATTTTCCAGTGTTTGGTTATATTAAGGAAAATGAGTTGGAAAATAAATTGTTAATATTTTTTCAAGTTTATTAAAATAACGAGGAACAAATCTTATAAATTAAAAATTTGAATGAGAATAAAATTAAAAAAAAATCTAATTTCATAAGTTATCTCAAATAAAATAAATAACATTCAAAATAATAGAGATCAAATCTAACATATAAAAAGTTGAAAGATGATGAAATTAAAAAAAAAATACAATTTCATAAATTATTTCAAATAAAATAAATAAAAATCAAAAGAATGAGAATCAAATTTGATAGATAAAAAATTTCAATTAAGAAAATGATAATAGAAAAGCAATTAACAATCATAAAAATAAGGATCAAAGTTGATAAAAAAATCAAATTCTAAGGGATGAAATTGAAAAAAAAATTCAAAACAAAATATATAGCAATCAAAAGTTTGAGGACCAAATTTGATATAATCAGCAAATAACATAACATTTCTAAATTTTCACAACTTCTAGAAAGTGTTTTTCACCCAAAATAAAAAGAAAACACTTTCTTGAAAATCAAGCCAAATTTTTCTTTGATTGAAAAGTGTTTTCCGTCAACCAACTTTTATAATGATAAACAAACACAGGAAATTTAAAAAATGGTTTCTAGAAAACCACTTTCCATAAACAAACGGGGCGTTAACCTTTTCTAGAAAGTTAGAGGAGTTTAGCCCAAAATTATTCATTTTCTTTTATCTGTTCAAATTTGACCATTCATAAATAGATGATGTGATGTGATTCTAGTGGTCAAGAACATCATCTTTCCATTATAAGGTACCAACCTCAAAACATTGTGAGGAGATCTTTTTTAATTTGAATCTTTTGATTTTTTATTGATTTTATGATTTTATTTTTTTTGCTAATTAAAACTATCTCTAAAATCTCACAACACACAACTTTTAAGCTTTAATCTATTTGAACCTTTTTTATTCACTCGATCTTCCACTTACTTACACTTTCTTAACATTGCCTACTCTTTCTTCTATGCCTCTCTTTACTCTCTAATTTCTTAGTTGAAGTATTATTGCTCTATAAGTCACAACACTAGTTCTTAGTATCCCAGCTAATCATTTGACCTATTCTCAACAATCCTCACACACATTTTAGGGACTCCACTGGGGAATTAGTGATTGTGAAAAAACAATGCTCCTTTCCACGGCCACCAAGAAAAATGATAATTCTACAACCATCTTATTCATACAAAATGATGATGTGACTTTACTTGATCCTCGTAAAAATGTAGACAACACTAACCTTGTCAATGTTAAGGGTAATAATAATGAATAAATTTTCTAAAATGAAAGTGGTAGCTTGCCAACACCTTAAGAGATGGCCTGCTTTGACCCCTTGTTTATGTTTATTCCATAACAACCTTATATCCAGGTATTTAGGTCATGATTAATACCCTACAAATCTTTCAAGAAACTTATGTTAATCTACAATAAAGTTAATAATAAGCCTTTAAGGTCCCCAATAATAAAAATCCTATATTTATCCAAGTTCTCAATAGAATCACTCAACTATTTCCTATAGCAAAACTATCTAAAACCATTATCCTTTAAATAATGATGCCTGTTGAGGATGACTCATACCACTTGTTCAAACAAATGATAGAGGAAACATCCAACCATTAAACGCCCACCATGCTATGAACACAAAATAAATCATCACAAGTATTTTCGGTGATCAATATCACTATCTCACTAAAGAGATTTTAAAATGTTACTTAAGTAAAAGCTAGCAAAATCTACAAGCAAATTTATCTCAAAAAAACTAAGTTAAATCTAAATATAAGATTTCCAATAGAAAATAAGAGGATGTCACATGATATCTTATAAAGGTTATAGAGGCCCCAGATGTTTATGGTTTAAATGATGATTTGAACCTAAAAGAATTTTTCAAAGTCTCTAACTAAGAAAACATACACCTAGTATGTGAATGACACATATCTTTATACATATATAGGTAAGTATATGCAGGCTATTTACGGAGAAGTATTTCTTCATCTATTAGATGATGGAAATCTTTAAATTGGAGTGAGAATGTCAAGGATATAAAAAGAGTTTCTAGAATATATCGAATGGTTCGAGACCATTTCTAGATGTCTAGAAAATCTTTGATGAAAAAAAGGCCATTAAGTTGTGAATCCAAGGCATGTATAGAGGATACAAGATACACCTTAAGAATTTACATATAACTTATGGATCAACATGTTTTTTTTTCTACTTTTTTTTCTTGGATCCTCATTTAAAGAAACCAAATGCTGGGTGATAACCTAATATTCTTGAGCTCAATCAAGCACTAAGCCTAAGTATATACGAGTCTAGAGAACTGCCAAACCTATCATCCCTAGGTTTAACTAAGTGTTGAGCTCAATCATATACGGGTCTAGAGAACTGCCAGACCTATCATCTTTGGGTTCAGCTAAGCGTTGTGCTCAAAAAATTACGAGTTTGATGAATTACCAGACTCGGTATCTATGGCCTCAGCTAAGTGTTAAGTCCACACACATATAAAGATATTTTCTCTCTAATAAAGTTATTGATATTTTCTCTTTGATAAAGTCAAAGATTTTTTTTCCTCTAACGAGTTCATAGATATTTTTTTCTCTAACGAGTTAGAGATATTTTCTCTCTTTGACATAAGAGGATTGAAATCTATAAAAAAAAATTTGGAACCTTTTAGTCCTCCATTCAATAAAAAGATAAGAAGGATGGGATATAAAGACCTATTAGATCATCATAAGGTACTTCCTGAATCTTTATTCTACATGACATATTTATTTCAGAGTCTCTTTTTAAAATATCAATATATTTTTTCTCAAAAAATACTTACTCAAGTATTATAGAGTCCCCAAATCCATAAAATAGGACTTCTTACAAGTATCAAACACCAACTACCATTTACCTTATTAAGGGAGAATGAATCAGATTGCTAGAATCAAGAGATTCACTAATTATCCTAACATATAAATCGATGCCAAAATCAATTGCAAGGATATAATAGCAAATAAATAAAATTCATGGATCAAAATAAAAAATAGTCAATATAGAATTAGCAATGACATCCAAAATGATTTTGTGAGAAGGGAAACAATGCTTATATAGTAAAAGAACATTATGTTTTATTGTTTTTTTATAATTGCAATTGTACTTTTTTGTGCTTTCTCTACTATAAAATATTTTATGTCTTTTATTCCTTCAACTTTAAATTGGCTATAAAATCGTTTGTTTGACTTATTTTCTTATTAGTAAATAAACATAAAAAATAAGTAACACATAACAATCACACCTAATGATATTAGACTAGTCCTCACTCAAGGTGTGGATCATTTTACTATTGGTTTGGTTAAATAGCGATCAAACTTATAAAAAAACCATAAGTATCAAGAGGTCTGACCCAAAAAAAGACTCGATTACTAAGTTGTCAAGTCAATTAATAGGATATCAAATCAATCTGGGTCAATTATTTTTTTATCAAAACAATGTTATTTTGTTCCTTTTTGAAAAAAAAAATCTTAGTGTTAACTTGATCGAATTTAGATTAGGTTTAGACAGGTCAACTGAGTTAGTAAAACCCTTGTCTGACAACCCAACCTTTTTTTTACCATGGAAGCAAATAAGTATTTTTACTATTTAAAAGTTTATAAAAAGTCAAAACAACCCTTGGTCAATAGCTTTAAATTTTGTGGACTTCGATGTAAAAACGTATTTTTACTATGCAAGAAAACTGAAAAGACTTAAATACCCTCGAACAATCTTTTAATAATCAATAAGCCATTGAAAAAGACTAAAGCACCCCACAACCAAGGCTCCTATTTTTTCACTTAAGGGCAAAATAGTCATTTCATTGTAGCAATCCGCAATAATCAATGTCTACTGCTATAGTGAAATGACCATGCCCTATATATCTTGTTGAATATAAAAACTAAAGCTTAAGGCAAAAACATTAAGGACTTGTATTGTGCACCTACACTCAGTGTACAACAACCCAATTGCTTTTGTGTTGAGGGTGTTTTGGTTTTTTCATTAGGTGCATTGATTATTTAAGGATTGTTCGGGGGTATAATTGTATTTTTCATGTTTTTAAGCACAATAAAATGATCTAATTGTCCCAAGAATCATAAGATTATAAAACTGGTGAAAAAGGGTATAAATATCTTTTCTTTTAACCATGTACAATAAATTGACAAATATGCCTTTGGGGTAAAAAAATGAGATCATAGGTTGAGGGCCTTTTGGTCTTTTCCTTATTTTTTTTTTTTTGTAATTATCAAGGTATTATAAGGTATTCTTGTCTTTTGACATCGATTAAATATTAATTAATTTGAAGAAGTTAGTGGCGCGTGCAACATACGCATCAATGTGTGGGAGGCACTTGCACAATTTGGATAGCATGAGCAACACATCTTGATGGAAGAAAATGTTCTTTTGTTGTTCCGTTAGATGTGTCAATGCGTCCTTTTCTTCTTGATGTGACAATGTGGTAATTTGTTGTCGATTGACCTTTTTTTCTCTTTTTCTCTCTCTCTAACCCTAAGAAATACAAGTTAGTCATTTTTGTTCTTGATATTTCAACTTTAACCTTATTCTTTTGTTTTTTAATTTTTTTTCCCTTGATCCTTTTATTAAAGTTTTATTTATTTTCAATTTAATCCTTTAATTCTAATTTTCGATATATAGTTTTGTTCAAGTACTTATTCTTTCAATTTGTATATTTTTTCTTTGGTTCCTTTGTAAAAGTTTTGATGGTTTTAATTATATCTTTCAATCCAATTATGGCGTATTGTTTTTAATTTGGTCTTTATTTTTTTGATTTTTTTGCTATTTTTTTCTTTTCAATTTAACCTTATAATAAAAAATTTGTTCTTGCCCTCTAATTTATTTTTTATTTTGATTTTCACTTTTATTCTTTTAATTGTTGTTTTTTTTTAGATCCTTTTGCATACTTGATTTTTTTTTCTATTTTTATCCTTTAACATTTAATTTACTAGGGATTGTTTTTTATGGTTTTTTTTTTTTTTATGTATGATACTTTCAGTCTAATGACCAGAGCCATGAGTTTGGCAAGTTAATGCAGGTCAACATCCTTTTTTTATAACTTATTTTCTTTTTGGATTTTCTTGTTCGATATTATTTTTTTAATAAAAAATTAGTTTTTTTGTTTTCTTCAACTTCTTTTCTATTGGGTTATCCTAATTTTATAACTTGAGCCACGAGTTTTGTGGGTTAATCCGAGTTGGCTCACCC
>Ga0325411_1006344_pt1 | contig 13002 bp, 4 predicted proteins | sample PopdelMetagenome_13_FD_206181 | JGI IMG/M metagenome (GOLD analysis project Ga0325411, IMG submission 206181) | Populus deltoides microbial communities from Bellville, Georgia, United States - Xylem-PdIQD-R4 | ecosystem: Host-associated > Plants > Phyllosphere > Stem > Wood/Secondary xylem... | reverse complement strand
TAAAGCTGTGAAATGAAAATACAATGGTGCCATAGAGATGACACAAGTTGACCGAACCAGGCGTGGATATTCCATCCTACCACTGGTCAGAAGGGCCTTCATGTATCTATCTATATCCATAGACTCTATAAGTAAGCTAAATGGAGGCTACCTTGCAGGAGGTAGCAGAAACTCGAAAAGATGGAACCAAAATACAACATTACACTCAATCTCAATAGAGTGGCTGGCAAAAGAAAGAAAGCGAGGTTGGTTTAATAGCCTACCTTGAGGAAATCAGATTCTTCCACTTCACGTTTCAAGGGGTTGAAGTTATAAGGATCACGTGGCAGAGAGAAGGCTGTACATTGAGGGTTAGAATGGGCCTGCTCCCATTTGAAACCAACTCCATTGACCTCCTCCTTTATTCCCGCATAATCATCAAAAGAGTACGGATTTGAGATTGTCTCACATATTCCTTGGCTGCATTGCAGGAACTCCTCAGATAATGAACTCCTGGTCTCGATTCTGGCCCTGTAGAAAAGAGAGTTTAAACAAAAAAAAAAACTGAAAGAAGAAAAGCAAAGGGATGAAAGGAAAAGATCATGCAACGTTGCAAATCATTTTTTGTTTGTTTCTTGCACCCAGTATGACTACATATATCTACTTTTCTTTTTTATATCTGGTACATCTAAAACCATAAGGATAAAGCTACGCTGACCTTTTTGAAGAGAGAGGCCTGTACATCGAGTGAGAATCTGATTCTTCAATGGCTTTTACTTCTTCAACACACTCGTTATAGACATCAAAAGATTGTCTTTTTTGCTGGGTGGAGCTCCTATCTGTTCAAAGAGACCAACACAGAAGCACAAACCGAACGCATACGAAAAGGTGTCAAGTCCAAGAAATTTGGTTTTTGTATAATTGAAAAAAGGGAAAGTAAAATAAATAGGAACTGTAACTGATAAAAGCAGGAGAGCGATGCAAGTGAGGCTGTCAGTTTCATCAGAAATGCTAATATTAGAAGACTTGAAATGGATACAAGGCTTATTTTGTTCTCAACTCTTTTAGCATAAACTGTAATAGTAACGAGAGGTTATAAATGAAGGCAGCTATTTTTTTCCAAAATGTATGTTTACATGTGAGTGCATAATCCTTGAGTTTGAACAGTGGATAAGAACCACTAAAGGAAAGTATAATAGAGGCTGTCATTAATGCATGCATATACACAGACAATCAGTGATATGATATAAACTTGAAGATTAGAAAAATGGAAGTTTTGGGATACATAGGCCCGTTCGTAATAGTTTGAGAGAGAGTGACAGACATTTTAATGTGTATTCAAACAAAGAGGGAGGAAACATAAAGCTTTGGATACCTAGTCTGCCCAGGTCACCACTCCTCATGCTTCTATACATCTGGTCAAAACAAAGAAAACCCCATGTAAACAAACCGGTTAAACAAGTGTGTTCGAAGATACAAAAGACAGGAAAATCAAACCCACGGAGGAGGAAAAGGAAAAATAAAATACCCCAAACTATACTAGTAGTTGAGAAAACAAGGACAGACCTGGAGATGGCTTTTCACATGTGAAATGGTGAGTCCTTTCACATCCATCATCTGAAGAACGAGTTTAGGCGTAGCCTCTACAAAGAAGAGACGAAAAGAAACAAACAGGAAAAAAAAAGCACATAATCACCATAAGCGCCTAGAAGGAAAGAACCAAAGGGATTGATAATGAAGGAAGCAATAATCCAGCAAAAAACAAGCAGTTTACTTACTGTCTTGGCCACCAAGCCTCTCAATGGCATGAACAAAGCAGTGATGAAGCTCGGGAGTCCATCTCAAACGAGGCACCTTTGATCTTACATATTGCCTCACGGCCCCACTCCTCCCACAACTACCCATCTTCAAAATCCAACGGGGTATCCCAGAAGACCGTTTCTTTCCTCTTCTAAACAATGTTTCGCCAACTGGGCTCTCTTACAAAACCCTTACCTTTTGCAGTTTCTACCCCCTTTGGTTTGTGTTCTCAAAAGGAGTTGTTTCTTTCTTCTTCTTTTCTTTCAATCTTGTAGGGAGTGTCTAGGTATAAAGGAGCAATTCGCACAGGGCACACAGAGGCTTAAAACAAAGTTACACACATGTAGACTTGTGAGCGCATGAATCTTAACAAAGAAAGGAGATAGAGAGGTTTTAAGAAAGAGAGAGATGGGTCACTGAGAAAAAAGGGCGAGACGGGGGTGTCAATTCCTCGAGGAGGACTGACAATACCTGCCTGCTGGCTTCTGCTTCTGCTTCTGTTCTGTTTCTAAACCTCTCTTTTGCAGCAGGCAGGGAGAGAGAATCAGAATAAATAAGAGTAAAACGAAATCTGATGTGTGATGATCACGAGTTTCTGATCTTCACCGAAAATCATTACACCTATATAATACTACCAATATATAGTACCAGCCCTACACGCACAGCACTACCCAACTGCTTCCCTTTGACCTTTGTTTTCTTTCTCTTCTTTATTACTAATAAATACTTTTGGGTATTGTTTGAAAGTGTATAATATATATATATATATATATATATATTCATTAAAATTTAAATTTAAAAAATTAAGGGAGAAAACAATTTTTTTAACCACGTTTTCTCAGGTGGGATAATCTATGGACGCATATTCTCTGTGGAAAAAAAAAAGAATTGCTACGCGATAATAAATGAATGAATAAAAGGAAAAGAAGGGAAAGGAAATAAAATCTTCTGTTCTGTACAGCACAAGACGCCAACGTCGTCATGATCACAAAATGCACGTCAATTGTTATTGTATTTTCCTGGTTTACTTGTGCCCAAAAGAAAGCACAGTCTTTTTCTCTATGGACATCTCATTTGACTGTATTTATTTTTCTTTTCTTGTATCATCATGCAACCGGAGTTTTTGAAAAAATAACATTAAAACTAGTTTTTTAAACATAATTATTTTAAAAAACATATTTGAAAAAATAAAATTATAATTATAATATTGATAAAAAAATAGAATTTTATATCTTTTAGATTTGTTAATTAAATTTATGTATTAATTAAATTTAAAATAAAAATTATAATTAAATACAATTACAGTAGATAATTTATTTAAAACAACTTGTTAAACCACCATTTTAAAGACCAAACTATTTTTATATTTTATTTAATTTTTTATCTTGGATTTAGTTAGGGACCACTGGTGTGGAATAAGAGTCATTTTAGTGTGAATTTTTTAAATTATGGTTTTTTATTTTTGATTTATAATTCAAAAGTCATTTTTATAAATAATTTACGTTAAAAATAACTAGAAACAACTTTAAGATTAAAGCTCATTTGATTGAAATTATTCAAATCATTATTTAAAAAAAAAAGAAATATAATATAAGTTATAATTCATAGTTTAGAATTTGAAAATTTTAACTTTATGATTAAATCAAAATATTAACTTATTTTTTTAACAAATTTCTTATTTAATTCGAAGATTATTTATAACTAGACATGCTTATAACTTAAATCAATCTGTAAATATTATATCAAATATAACCTAAATTGTATTAAAAATATTTTTATTGTGAAGACTACTGGAGGATAAGTTAGCATTTTCAGGTTTATTCACATTCATCCAAAGTAAGAATTTTTTTATAATAAGATCAAATATGATTAAAAATATAAAAATTACTAATTTGATCTTCTTGATTCAATCATATTACAAAACATGCATATGCCAAGAACAAGCTATAAATACCAAGTTTTTTACTCGAAATTTATAAAACTTCAACTTCTCATTATCTATTCTTGAATTTAAAATGATAATAGTTATCATGCATTCAAGTTTGATGCCTTAAAACTTTAAATATAAGAAAAAATAAATGAGCAGTGCTCTAACAATTACCATACACAAAGCTTGAACACGTTGTGTTTGTACTATTTACAAAAACATTATTAATCATTTCATATTTCATAGTGGATTACACATTATATATAAAGCTAAATATGTGGTGTTTTTACTGCACCGTCTTGCATTTTATGATGAATTATAATAGTGTAATTTAAAAAAAAATTTAATTTGATCATCAAATTTTTTTTTTCACAATCGTGTCATTGTAAAACCAAAATAGAGTTCAATTGCATGTGTTTTTTTTTTTTTTGCAAGGGAGAGTTGAATTGAAAGAAAGAGAATTAAAGTGAAAAAAACAGGTAGAATAAGTGCCGAATTGAAAATTTTAATAAAAAATTCACCTGAGTCCCCCCATCTTTTTTATCTATCAGGTTATCAATCCCTAGACTTTTATAAAATTTAATTTTTATACCAAACTTCATTTTACTTATTTTTCAATAGTTTTTTGGTTGGAGGAAAAAAAATCGTTGAATTCCAACTTAGAGAGATAAAGTGTCCATCAATAAAGAATATGGCCAACAAAATAATTGTTTTTGATGTGAAATGATTCAATACGATGAGAAAAGTTAAGATTAGACATTTTTATTATATTGAAAACACCTAAGAAATCATATCCGAGCTCGAAAAGTTTTTTTTTCCAAGTGGATTTTGGGTTTTAGGGTAGTTTTTTCATGGCCATGAATTGGTTTAGTAAGGTCTCTATGGTGTTTTATAGGTGTTTTGGGTTAAAATGAGTTGAAAAAAACTCTTTGCGTAAAAAAACAAGGAATCTTATTTTTCCAGCCTCCATAAAAGCTAGATTTTAGGGATGGACAGGCAATGCGTCGTCTGCTGATAGAGGTTACACATCAATTTTTTTTTCCCAATGCATGACTGGGTCAAAAAAAATATAGACTTGCTCGAGGGTCATCGCTTGATTAGGTGAGGCGTTGAGCCTCACCTACCAAGCCCAACGACACCTGATTTAATTTTTTAAAAAACAAAAAATGTATTGGTTGATTTTTTTTCAAATAAATTTTAAATTCATGTTTTAATCAATTTATGATAATATTTTAATAATATTGAGTGTGCTTAATTTTTAAAAAGGTAAGAATAATTCATTTGTTGTTTTTTTTTGTTTTATATAGATTAATTTTTTTTTTAATATTTCTCATATATGTATCCTTGATAAAAAAAAATACAGTGGTTTTTAAATTTTTTTAAGGTGTATATATGGTTTTTTCTCATATACTACACCTTAAAAGCCAGGGGCAAAAAAACAGGGTCTTGCTGGTTGAACCGCGCGGTGCTTGATAAAAAAATCCAGTGTTTTTCCAGGTCAACCCTTTCCATAAAAATCAACTATATGGGCACATAAATCAATGGTGAAAAGCTGTAGCCCGATAATTAAATCTTCACCGTCAATTTCTTATTGCCACAAAAGGGCACCTACCTCTTGAAAAATCAACGGTGAGATCGTGAGAAAGATGAACACGACAGCGGGGTCCAAGAGGATAATCACTGAAAAAGGAGTTTCCGTCATGGAATTTGGGAATTAGGCATTCAGAAAATTCAAATCAATCACGTTTTGGTTTTACTAGTATTTTTCTTTTTCTTTCCGTAATGGTCCCTGTATTCTTATGGGCACTCTGCGTTAGCTTAACGAGGAGATGAATGGGTAACGTTTGGGAACGTGGCTGTGGTTGTGTTCTTAAAAAATTTGAAAATTTTTTTTTTGTTAAAATTTAATATGGTTTATATGTTTTGGATTGTTTTGATGTGCTGATGTCAAAAATGATTTTTAAAAAATGAAAAAACATCATTAGCATGTATTTTGGCATGAAAAGTTATTTAAAAAGCACCCACAACCATACTGTCAAACACGCTCGAAGGGGCGCGCCGCCCACAATTTGAGAGCCGGTGCCGACTATTGAAATACCTTTTCAACTATTAACACTGTAATCACAATTTCACGTATTAGCACATGGCAGCACCGTCGTTGTGTTTTTTTTCCTCGAAGAAAAGTTTGGTGAATCTTAGGCCACGTGAAAAGAATTGTTTTTTTTTTTGTGTCTTTTGGTATATTGATTTTGAAGAAACATAATTGGAGATGCAATGTATCTCTGTATTTGATAAATTAATATCTTTAATTTATTGAAATTTCATGTATTGCAAGTTTTCTTGGGGTTGAAAACCAGTGCGTATTTTTTCTCTCTCTCTATGTAACACGGTTTAAGAAATATTATGGCAAATTAGCTTTGGCTTTAAAAAAAAAAAAATAACATGATTGGATCAAAGTCACAGTTGAGAATGATGATATTTTAAAGAAATTATTAAAATGGGTTGGTATAAATTTCAAAGAAAAAATAAAAGAGAAAAGTGAGAAGATAGAAGGAAATAATAATAACGAGATCCTGGGGTCACGTCGAAACTCTTACAACAACACTCAAACTATCATCATAAAAATCTCCATGAGACAAATCAAACGACACCAAGAAAGGTTATCAAAGATAATTAGAGTGGGTCACACACCCCGTCCAGAAACAAGTGAGCCACTAATTGCCTCTCGATGACACATGTGAACCTCTCCGGCTACAATTGATGACTTTCATTGATGTCGTGGATTTGTCTTTTATAAAATTTTCTTTTATGATACACAAAGTGTCGACGTATAAGTGTTCATCTGGTATCTAAAGTTGTTTATGGTTTCTATGAAAATTACTTGAAGATCAAATATTTTTTTGGGCTATGAATACTTGCTTCGAGTTATTGCAAACTATATGTCATCTAAGTGTTCGGTCTCTAATGGTAATCCACGTGAACCACCGGTGAAAAATCTTCTAAACCCTTTTAAGAGAGAGAGGTCGTTACACCTTTGAGTGTTAGCTTTTTTCTCCCATGTTTCAGATGTTTTTGTATCGTACACAAAATAAGAAGGATGACATCTTAATTTTAGTAAAACTTGAAAACTCTATAAATGATAAATTATTATCTTGTCTATTGAATAATATCACATATACTGTTTTAGGACAACTCTAAAAAATTATATATTCAATAAAGTCCCTACTTGATTTTTTTTCCAATTTCATGATTGCAGTCCCGTGTGATAATTACATTACAGTTTTTAATTTCTAAAACTTATTTACAGTTAAGTCTTCCTTGATTAATTATATCATTTTAATTTATGACCAGTGATTATTATATGTGTGATCCATTAGGTTTCTTAGTAAGTCGGCTTGGATATAAACCATGATCCTAAATAAAATAAGAATAAATAAATTAAATAATTAAATTTATATTTTAAGATCAAATACAATGTTTAGTAACTTATCATGATCCCCAAAATACTAGGAAAGTCATAGTAGTTTGACTATATCTTTTAGTAATCAGTTTCTTGGTGTAATTAATATCTCTTCATTAATAATATTTCAATTTAGCATTATAATATTGAGTATTTCTATTTTGTTAAGTTATTTTTGTTATCAACACTATAGTAATTGGTTATTTAAAACTTTTTTCAAATCTCATTTCATACCGATCAAGGATCTCATAAATCAATAATGTTTGAGAACAAATATAACATTTATCTCAATCCACTTGGGGTGCCGAATCCTTTATTTATTACACAAATACTTTCATATAATTTATGTTATACCCAATACATGCTCATTTGTTACTATTGATTATAACAACATGTAGTCAGAATCAAATCATAACATATTTTTATATGAGATAATTTAATGATATAAAGTTTGATGATCACTTACATGATTGTCACGTGAGTCTTTTCATGGACATGAGTTATTTCCCCACTATAAAACTCTTAAGCGGGCTAGTTCAGTATACATGTCATCTATTGAACACATGTATATTATGCATGCATGTGTCCTATCAACTTATATAGAAATGGCAACCTCTTGGAGATTGAAAATGGCAAGGACAACACTAATAGTGTACACACACACACACATGATTGCTTCAAATGATGATTTTGGCCACATTGAATATTATAGTTGCGTTGATTTTAATAGACACACAATTTTTGAAAACTTAGGGAAATAAAATTTATTAATTTGTAATTTTCTAATTACAAATAGATACGCATCTATTATCCAAAGGTTCATTTTTATTGATTAATGGTCAATCTTGGCAACAACCATGTCATGAGTATGGAGAAACATATACGGGCTCGATCAAAATAAAAATAGTTAGGGGAAGTAGTGAGAGAAATTTGAAGAGTAAAATGACGAGTTAATGGGTGAATCCTAGAGAAAAGGTTGCTACCTATAGGGACAAATTTGTATGATGATCGTTAATTTAAGTGGGATATTGAACCCCCTCCAATCCTCTATCCTTTTATTTGAAAATGCAAGTTGACTAGTTCCCAAAAGACCAAAACACTTTCTTTTAGAATTGAAAGATTGTTTGGTGTTTTTAAAATGATTTTTATTTTGATTTTAAATTATTTTTTATGTTTTTATTGTTTATTTGAATATATTTTGAAAAACTACAATTGTCATGATATCAAACACAATTTAAAAATACAAAGACACGTGTTCCATAAAATTAAAAGTTGTTCTGAAAGCTGCTTCGACTGCTAATTTGAGGGTGTATTTGTTATTGTAGTTGAGGTTGCATTTTATGCATAAGACCCACCAAAAAATCTAGAAAAATCAAGAAAAACTTGTTTTTGAAGTTGACTTTTGTGCATATTTAGGTTGAATATAATCTCAACTTCAACCTTAACCACACGAACAAACACACTCCTTGCTAACCCGAAGCTTTGAATTTTTGAAATGGCTTCAGCGGTACACAATAATTTGGGGTCGGATGTTAATTTTTTTACTTTTAACTTGTTTTCAAGTACATACCATTCTTGTCTTGATAGCTTATGTGGATGTTATATATCGATGTTTTGATACTACCAGCTCCATCATAAAAGTGATGATTTGTGGTTAGCACACGTCTCGTTACATTGCTTTGATACAATTAAGATGCATTACCCTTTTAAGATGATGCGGTAGTTTAGCTTGTCTCAACTCATTTTAAATTGTGTTAATACCAGTGACGCGCTGCATAATATTAATCATTATGGTAAGTGAGAAGGGAATTGACTGATGATTCATACAACTTACCTAGATTTTTGGCATGTAAAGAGATATTAAATATTTATGGAGTAACGCCCAAAAATTGATAGAAACAACTAAATGAGATAGTATTTGCCCATAACACGTTGATTTATTACACCTACATGGTTATGTTTCTCGAGGCGTACATGTAATCCGATGCATTGCGAGCCTTAATATCCGATATAGAATCAATTGGTGTGTAGCATTTGTTTTCTACACGACACTTATTAAATATCATCAATGTTATTATAGACTACAAGTTCTAGTTATTTTTTTAATGTATCTATTGAGTGCATTACTTGTTACGAGAGGCTTGAAGAGTAGCAGTCGCTACCATGAAGGAGATGACGAGATGGGACGTGCCCTGTCTAATAATACAGTCAATTTGTGTCGTGGTAGATTCTAGAAAATTGCGGAAGCCGAGTGTCTTGAAACGAACAATAAGATAACTTATCATGAACAAGGACATGTAGTTAGGGAGGCGGTCCATCCATGAGCGATCCAGACCTGTTTATGAGTTGGGTGATTTTGTTTCTGACTCTTTTATGAGCACTACAGTCTCGTCATTGACTTGGACAAGGTGGGGTGGTGTAAGCCCACCTACAGATGTGATGATTTTTAGATACAGTTAAATTATATGTTTTGGTTTTATAAAAGTTATAGATTTAGTTTAAATTTAATCAAATGTTATATGAATTTTCATGATGTTTAATTAAAATTTGTTAATTTTAATAAATTGTGAAGGGTGTTGATTTTTTTACTGTGCTAGAGAGAGAGAGAGATGAACTATAAATCGTGTTTCTAAATTGTAAATGGTTCAGTTGATTTATTTATTATTTATTATTGCTTGGAGTTGAGAGGCTGTATTATTTCTTTATAGATACGTTATTTTTATAATTGTTTACTGTAATAAATAAATAAAAATATTAAAAATCAACCCTACAAAACTTTTTCTGTACGGGTCCGGAGAAGACAAAGCGCATTTACTAGTATTAGCAGCTACCACAGTAGGCAGCAGGCAAAGGGTACAAAAAGACCTCTCTCTCTCTCAGTTTAAAAGAATATCCATATTTCCTGTCTGACGACTCCAAGGGAATTATCATTACTACTACTGTTCTTCTTGTATCTTTGGGATACGCGCACTTACACGTCCTCCCACGCGCATTTATTAATTCCTCTGGAAGCTTTTGTCAAGCTCCTGCAACTACTTCCGAATCCCATCCCCTACCGTCCGCACGTCGGGCGTCATACCACGCGCCCACTCACTGCTCTCTTTCTGGTTTGAACCCAAGGCGCTTACTTTCTCAGACTGACTTGGAGCAACGAGAAGATTTGATGTGCCAGGCCTCAAGATGCTGCATGTTAGGCTGCTGAGGTCTTGCGAGAGGTGATATGGCCTAGTGTGGCCTTAGGCTGGCTTGGGCATTTTAGACATTTATCTATTTGAAGTAAGGTGACATTATGTTCATTAGTCTCGGTTTTCCTTCCTTTTATATTTTCCAGAGTTTATTAGCTTTGACATGTCAAATCAGAGCACTGATGGATCGAGAAATTGAAATTTACGTCCAAAATGGAATCAAAACTCTAATTTAATAAAAAGTTTTTTTTTTGAATGTTTCTAGTCTGTAAAAGAAAACTAATATGATTTCAAGAAGTATTTTCAAACGTTATTTATATTGTTTTTTAAAGTATATTTTATATAAATATATATATTTTTTAATTTTTTAAATTTATTCTTGACATAATCATATAAAAACGATAAAAAAACTAAAAAAACTAATTTAAAATAAAAAAATATTCAAATTTTAATAAAAAAACATATTCAATCTCAATTTTTATTTTTAGTGTTTCTTTGTAATATCAACAAAAACACTATAGATTTGTGTTTTTTTTCCCTTAATTCTTTTCATTTTAGTTATTAATTATTTTTTAATTTCACTTTAAAGTATATTGATTGATGAGTTTATTACTTATTTTGTTATTTCCTTTAGATTTTTTCTGTCTATAAAAAATCTGTTCTTTATTATTATTTTTTTAAGTTATTGTTCGTGAAAAAAACATAAAAACAGGGAGACCGGAATTGAAAGTAATATGAAATAACAGCCCTTTATATATATATATATATATATATTTGTCCTTTCTTGTTTGACAGCCCATGGATGATCAGGCTGAGGCTGGAGCAAGCGCGCCGTGTCAAGGTAACGTCTGGTGCCAAAACGTAGTCGTCGTAACAACATATTCAATGTACTAGTAGCATAATCAAAAGCGTCGCAGTGTAATTTCTTTGCGGGACGAGGGAAAAAACAATAGCAGGACTGAACATTCGCTTACGTGTCCTCCTCCTGGCATTTTGTGGCGTTGGGTCGCCTGTAGGTGACATTGTGCCCGGAGACATTGAGATAACTTCAATGCTGTGTTGTCTGTCTTTTAACCAGTAAGATGTATCTACATGGATCTTTTAACTCACAGCTGATGCTTTTTCAAAAAAGTTGTTAAACCTATCCACTTACATCATATCACGCACAATTACTTGCATAAAAAAATTAACGAGTTGCCAATTTTCGGGAAATGACTCTCTTGTTTGGAAGAGCAGTTAAGATTGAGTTATTTTGTTATTCTGACTAGGATTAATAGAAGTTATGGGAAAATGACACGCGTTAAAAGATTATTAAAAAAATAATATGGTTTTATACATTGAAAATTATGGTTATTTTAAAATTAACATGTACGTACAAAATTCTACCTCAAATTCTATAAAGAAAGAATGGCTTCAGAGAGAAACTAAAGTGACATGAGATAGAACGAAAAGGAGAAAAAAAAAGAAAAAGAAAAAATGGGTTGTTGATAATTTATTTTTGATATAATTGATGCTGTTAAAAATATCATGACAAAATTGTTTTAATAATATACTGAAAAATCACCAAACAAGATTGTTATTGATTACAAGTTTTATTCAAAATTAATTCATAATTAATAATGATTTTGTTTGATAATCATTCAAGATATAATTAAAATATTCTCATTTATATCTTTTGGCAATATCAATCATAGGTTGTTTTGTTCTCGTCTCTCTCTCTCTCTCGTAACATAACATCTCATCTCTCATTTATTTCCTAACATTAAATCTTATATTTCGCTATTTGGTTTTTATAAAATTTTAAATTAATTTTTATCAAGGCTAATTACAAATAGTGTATATTTTCGTTGCTCTTTTATTCTATCAAAAAAACATATTAATTTAATAACTTAAGCTATTAGGTGAGGTTTTAGAATGTAATTTATATTATTCCTTATCGCATTTTTTAAAGTAAAAAATTTTTAGACTTAAAATTTATATAGATACACGTTACCTTGTATTTAATTTTTAAAATTCCTATTCCAACAACAGTGTAACTTTTTAAAATTCAAACATTGCTGTATAGACATTTTGTTATTTAACGATAAATAAACCCTTCATAAAATGAAAAAAAAAAAACGAAATAAAGGTTAGTAAAGTAGCGCGGAGGAAAAATCATAAATGGGATATTTATTGGAGCACCCAAAGCGCCCCTATTGACAACAACCAAACAAATATAATTTAAAAAGAAATAACAAAATAAAATAAAATAAAATGTTCAAACAAGGAGCACGCAGAAGGGAAGCAGAAACTGCAGAGGGGCGTGTATAGTAGGGCCTGTACAGACAAAGGAGCCCTGTGAATTTGTTTTCGTTTCCACTGGCGAGTTATGATGACGATGATGGGAGATGGCAGAGAAAGGGAATGATGGAATTTCCTGCTCAAAAGGAATGATTTAAAAGAGAAAGATCAGAACGAGAAAGAATTGACATTTCACATAAATACAAAGAGTTATTTGAGATTCAAACATAGCAAAATAAATACATAAATAAAATATTACTGTGTAATAAATCTTCAGAAATACAGTGTATATACAATCTTACATAACATTTGTCGAGTGCAATTGTCACGTGCTGGGCGACTATTTTAAATTATAAAACTGCTGGACACTA
>Ga0325411_1006343_pt1 | contig 13002 bp, 9 predicted proteins | sample PopdelMetagenome_13_FD_206181 | JGI IMG/M metagenome (GOLD analysis project Ga0325411, IMG submission 206181) | Populus deltoides microbial communities from Bellville, Georgia, United States - Xylem-PdIQD-R4 | ecosystem: Host-associated > Plants > Phyllosphere > Stem > Wood/Secondary xylem... | reverse complement strand
TACCATTACGAATTACTAGAAATTAGTAAGTGGTTTTTCTTTCTATAAAGAGAATGGAGAGACCTGGATAACGAAAGTTACAAGGGGATTGGAGAAGTGACAAAGAACAGTGGTGGGGATTGAGACAATCTCTTGGGCTCTCGCACTAGGGCTAAAACCGACCAGTGTACGCACACCAATGGAAATGTTGGGCTACATTGAAACTACTTGCTTCTTGCCTCTTGTCCCTGAGCAGATATGTTTCCATTGATAGGCTTTGAATGTTATAATAAAACACATTATTATTTGTCAGGTACCCTTGGTTGGGACTTGGGATGGGAGCCAATCTCCAATTGAACGATCTCACCTTATATTAAACTATTTTTCTTGAATTCTTCTGTGTTTTTTTTTTTTGTCAAATAATACATGGAGCTTGTGATTGGATGTTATTGACAAATTTATTGTTTTTTTCCCCTTGCGCAAACATTTATATTTGGCATCTTATTTACTTCCGCCAATGCTTCAAATACATACAAACAAACATATAGTGTTTACATATTATCAAAAAAATATAGTGTTTACAGTTCTAACTCCTCTGATCAAATTAATGTGTAGGAAAGAGCACCATTAAATAAAATAATATTTACAAACATATTTTGTCAGGAAATTACCACCAGGTGCATGGGATGTGATAGAGATCGTGTGTTTTTTTTTTTCAAGATGGAGTTGACCATTACCAACAAATCCCCTTTGGATTATTTACGCTATTACTTACCGATATACTTAACAATATCGGGAAAAAAAAACTTAAGAACCTCTTGTCTTTTAGTTGATTTTATTTCCATTTAATTCCCTAATTTTTGTCGATCATGGAGCTGAGGCCGATGGAAATGGTATATGCAATGCACATGTCGAATACAGTGGTAATGGTAATGTTTTTGCCAATTTGAGCTTTGATTCAATGGCAGTAGTCATTGTAGGTTGGCAGTTGCCCAAGAGATGCAGTGTAGATTAATCAACTTTTTTTGCTTTGCTTAAATTAGCCAACAAATTGGAGTTTTTTTTTATTATTATAATTTAATTTGTTTGTGGACAAATCAACAAAGAAATTATCATATTTTCGTTTACATTAACTATCATAAATTGTTTACAGTAAAGCAGGTCCAAGGTCTAATTGTGTTATAAATTCTATCATCTGATTTTGATTCGAGAAGATATATACTCCTTTTCCACTGTTTAAACTCCTTTACTGATCCCCAGACAGAAGGGTGAGAAAGACCATCATTTATTAGACTAAATTAAAGACTGTAAAAATTAATTAAAGATGGAAAATGTACATGCACCTCGGTATAAAAGGCCAGTTTAATTTTTATGCTGAAAATTAATCAATTCATCATGAGAATATATAGTATTTTGAATAGATAAATCTTACAGATTACTGCTCAAGTATTATTATTATTATTATTATTATTATTATTATTTTTAATGTGACTGTCTGGGTTAGTGTATGTACCTCGACTAATTTTACGGATTCTGAAATTAACGATCATATAAATCTGAATAATCTTCTTACAAATTACTGCTGAAGTATTATTATCAATATTAGTGGTTAATAAAATTTATTTAAAGTAATATTTAGTTATTAATTTATAGTCTTAAAGGTATGAGAAGATTGGTTGATCCAATTACAAAATTACAAAAGACATGAATGGTTAACGTCATTATCTTACTTTTTTTAATCATATGGTAAAACATGATAAAAACAAAATTACACCTAACTTTTTAAGAATAAAAACTCCACCAAATTAGTTGTTCAATTGGTAGGGCAAATTAGTAATAATAAATTACAGGCAAAGTCAACGAGACTGTCCTTATTAATAGCAAAAATAGATTAATATATAGGTCTAAATATGTTAGATATTGTTATATATGGGAGTAGAAAAAATTATTTCGTACATTGGAAATTGCTCTTCTCTCTTTCGTATAAATACAAGGCGTATCATAAAAGTTGTTTATACGTCTCAATTTTATACAAAATAAGACATGAGAACTTTAAATATACTGAATAATTTATTTAAAAACAAAAAACTAAATAATGGTGTAAAAATTTGTTCACTGCAGCTGCTGTAGCTGTGACGGCTAAAGTACCTCCACAGTAATTAACGGCTTTAAGTGTAGATTAACTAGTGACCTAAAATAAACTGATCCATAAAACGGCTAATAACGGTATATCTTCTAGATTCTATTCATATTTTGCTCATGGTTTTTTTTTATTTATATATATATAAAAAAAATGGATTCTACCCTCAAATTAATAATAAAAAGAAGCAACTATACACTATTCTTTTATACCATCCCCTAAAGTGATACTATTATTGCCTTTATTCAATACATATAATCTCTCGCCACTCTCCACCATATAATCTCTCTTCAGTCATCTTGTACTCTCTCTCCCTCTCTCCCTCTCTCGTCTATAAAAGCAAACCCACCAGGCTAAACTATTCTCCTCACCATTTTCCACCCATGGCCGACCCTTACTCAAATTTCTTCTCAGGTTGGGTCAAGTTCAACAACAACCCTCTCCAACATTACCCATCTCCTCCACAGCAACTCCCTTATACTCACAACTTTTACACAAGTACTACCTCGCCTGCCAACCATAACCAACCTTACTTTCACTATTATCACAACCCACCTCGCTCTCCTCCTCTTAAAGAAGCCCTACCCCTTCTAAGGTTAAGTCCAACGAGGCAGGGAAAAGAGCAAGGCCAACAACGACCGGATGATGAAGAAGAAGAAGAAGAAGAAATTCAAGAACTAAGTTGCAGAGCTATGGATGTGGACAAGATCAAGTACAGAGCCAAAGATCAAGAAAGCTTCTTTTCTAGTTGTAGTGCTAATAATAAAGAAGATGAGGAGTCTGTTTCTGTTGCACTACATATAGGGCTGCCAAGCCCTAGTGCTGCAGAGATGGCAACTGTGCTATCTTCTTCTTCGGAGATCACTGACAAAGATGGAGATGGTGATGATTCTGTGTACCCCATTAGCAGGCTTAATAAGGGTCAGTATTGGATCCCTACTCCTTCTCAGATTTTGATTGGCCCAACTCAGTTCTCATGTCCTGTTTGCTGCAAAACCTTCAACAGATATAACAACATGCAGGTAATTTCGTGGAACCTATCTACTGTGGCCCTCCCAAAAGACTCCTTTCCTAATTCATCTCTCCTTCTTGGCTTTTTTATTTTTTAACTTAAAGGAAAAACTAGAAAAATTATTTATTTTCTTTGGTCATGAATTTGTTCCAAGATTTGGGTTTTTCACTAGGTTTTTTTTATCCTTGGATTTTAACAGGAGAAATGAACTCTAATTTTTGTTTTCTTTGCATGGTCTATGGGTTTTGGATTCCCAAAAAATCTTTCTGATTAGTGAGACTGAGATCAGTACTTTCCTTTATGTGATTGAACAACTCAGGCAATGTTCCTTATGCCCTTCAGGCTTTGAAGTTTGTGCTCTCAACATTGGCTGATGTGCAGAACTGAAAATCTTGCAGTTTTGCTCGACGATCTTAATCACACAAGAAATTTCTATTTCCACACCTTCAATTCGATACAAACAGTTTTTTTCATGACCTAGCTACCAAAAGTTTCACAGGCACTCATAAAGACCATCTATGTCCTAATCTAAGAAATGTAGAAGACTCAAACACCCCCCCCCCCTTTCAAAAAAGAAAAGAAAAGAAAGAAAAGAAGACAAAGAAAAAGAAAAGAAAAGAAATGAACTGTAGTAGCCAGTAATACTCTTCAATATTCTGAGTGAGAACAAAGAGATCGAAACCCTTCTGCCTCTTTAATAAACAATCACAATCATTAGAACTGTTGTTTAGTAAAGTAAGTAATGCTATATATTTATATGCTTTGCAAATTCCTATTTCATCAAGAATTTGAATCCGGCGATAAACAGAAATTTTTCAGACACCAGTATATATCTCACCTTTAGTTCTTAACTTTATCAATAGAACACATAATGCTTTCTTTAGACGCGGTTTTGCAGATGATTAAGATTTTGTGCTGGTACTAAATCCTGCTTTTTATGTATGAGGTTCAAGTGGTTCCAAATTTTCTTTGGTTCTAGTGTGATTAGATGGCACTTTTAGCTGTTTTTGTTTTTGTAGTGTTTCCTTTTCACTGATATTATTTGGTGTGACTGAAATTCTTTAGATGCATATGTGGGGGCATGGATCTCAGTACAGAAAAGGGCCTGAATCTCTACGAGGAACTCAGCCAACAGGAATGCTAAGGCTTCCTTGCTATTGTTGTGCCCCAGGGTGCAAAAACAACATTGATCATCCAAGAGCGAAGCCTCTAAAAGATTTTAGAACCCTTCAAACGCATTACAAGAGGAAGCATGGAATCAAGCCTTTTATGTGTAGGAAATGTGGGAAGGCTTTTGCTGTGAGGGGAGATTGGAGAACTCATGAAAAGAACTGTGGTAAGCTTTGGTACTGCATTTGTGGGTCTGATTTTAAGCACAAGAGATCACTTAAGGATCACATCAAGGCTTTTGGGAGTGGCCATGCAGCCTATGGCAATGATGGATTCGAGGAAGAAGATGAACCTTCATCTGAGGTAGAGCAAGATAACGAGTCCATGCAATGAAATAAAACATGTGGCTGCTAATTAATAAGATTAGTGAATTAATTATCTTAATTTATGAACTTAATTATATATAGCTATAGGCTTTTGAAGTGAGAACAAGTAGGCATCATCAATATTTACTTGGAAAGCCACCTTTGTTTCCTAATGTGTTACCCATGTATGCCCCCGTATTTAGGATCCTTAAACACATCATGTTAGGAAGTTAGGGTAAGTTCCTGTAAATCCATTTCTTTTCAACTCATGTTGATGCCTCTCTTTTTTTATTTAATAATTTCCTCTTATTGGCGAGCTTCTCATGAATAGAAGTTGATCAAAACATATATTGGCCAAGAAGCTCATGCATGAGAAGCTTTCATTATTATTCTGGAAGTATAAACCTAGCTAGCTACTAGTACTGTATGTTCTGAGGATGAGGAGTCTCCGAAAAATCAATTGCCTCAATCTTTCTTTAGGATTCGCATTTAGGTTTACAGAGAAACGTATCTAGGACAATTAGTTTTTGGTCTTCTGGGAATTAGCACAGGTAATCTAGAATAATATTTGTCAATGCAATTATCCTGGGCTGGTGTTGAATACATGCAAGGCCCGATACAAACAATGGATAATATATATATGTAATGAATTTGGAATATATATGATATCCATTTTCAATACCTGGGGATTCATTTTGTATGGATAAATGAGGAATTCGGCTAAGATATATTTTGGGATTGAATTTTGATTTTTTTTGTTGAGAAAATAGATCAAGAATATAAATTTTACTGTTATGAGTTAATTAAAGTTCAGAAATCTAGTTACAAATAATTTGCTTCATAAATTTTATATTCATTATTTATGATATTCTTTTTATTTAAATGATATGTTGGGTAATCAATGGTTATATTAATATGACCACGTTATTTTTTTAAAAAAATATCAATGATTAATTAGTACTTAAAACCTACCTATTTTTATTATAAATTGTGAAGTTAAAATGGATATGAGTGCTATTTTAACTTGAAAGAGAAACTAAAATCATCCTCCACTTACCGTTTAATTTGTAATCATGATAACTATCTTCATAAATCTATCTCAAAGTTAAATTAATCTATCTCAAAATTAATTTAAATTTGAAATAACTACTACTACTACTACATAATTTAATGGTCTTATAGCTATTACTTTGCACAACATAATATTCCCTTTTATTACAGATTTATGGTTCCTCTTAATTATTCTAGTTATCTTTTGACTCTATTTTTGTCCTGGTACATCAAAAGTAATTTAATAAAAACAATTTTGGGTGCTGCCCTTACGGTTTGAACCGGAAAGTTAAAAGAGAGAAAACACATCACTTTAACTACTAGACTAGCCCCTTATTTTTTTTTTAAAAAAAATATCAATATAAAATATATTTTAGTGATTTATTCTTTAATGTTACATTACATAAAAATTTAACAAAAACAATTATGAGAATATTACACAAAACATTAAAAAAAACTAATTCTTTCTCAACAAATCCTATTATAATTTTTCCATATTTCAGTTTGTGTTTATATATATGATCAGGAATTATTTAACACATCCAAAATCAGTATTGTACCCGGTTATCTCACACAAATATGAGACTCATCATAAAAAAAATATTATCCATAAAATAATCCTAAGGTTATGTGAGAGAGAAATGTACAACTCCCAATTGTACTTAATAATTGTCATCAATGTATCAGTGTCTTTGCTTGATAGATTTTCTCTATTTTCCTTGTGAACTATTAAATTAATTAACTACTGAGATTGAAGAATTGCTTTTGAACATCACCCCTAGGTTCTTGAATGATGCCTAGTGGATGCACGAGATCAAGTGATCATGGATGCCTTCATCCTGTCTCTTGCCCCATGACGGAACCTTCCCAATCCCATGGATATAGCTATGTACTTAGTTGACACGGAGACAGAAGCTTCCATGGACCATGAAGTAATTGATAACAAATCACCTCTTCTTCTTCTTCTTTGAACTGACAATATCAATTGATGACCTCTTCATACTTTTAGCCATGATGATGCATGCATGGATGATATCTTTGTGGTTTTTGGGTATTTATTGTCTTTAATAATTCATTCTGTAAAGATACTCGTGGCCTATACACGTACCTCATAAAGGGTAGCAGAGAATGTGGATATATAGATAATAAAGCAAAGCTCAATGGATAAGAAGAAAGGTTGAGTATATATATAATTGTATATATATCTTTATTTGCTTCAAAAAACGCAGCTGAGATATGCTTTTTTGTTCATCCTGCAAATATAAACATCAGCTTTTTTGATTGGAGTGCATATGATGCCCTTTTTCGTGGTTAGTGGATGGGTGTGCTAATTGATGGATGGAGCATATACCATTTGAGGTGTTACTATTGCTGAAAAATTCAAAGCAAATGATTAGCTTTTTGAGGGATTGAAGAGTGAATATGGTAAATATAGGTAGATTGAAAGATGGTGAAATTATCCGAGCATGATATATGTTGCTAAACATTTTCTTTTCTCATTTTTATTCTTCTTTGCATTCCTTCAAATTTGGGTGAAAATGTTTTACGAATCAAAAAAGATATTTTAATATTTAATCTTCCCTTCTTTTCCTTCTTTTCCTTTTCTATTTCTTATTTAAGAATCAAAATTAAACAAACAAAATTGACTTAATTTCATTTTCATTTCCTTACCTTAAAACGTACACACTACAGAAGTAAAAATATTTCATTAATTGAATGGATTAGAAAGATTTACTTTCAAAATATATAAATTGATCTAAAAATACTAAATTATAGAAGAAATTCATATTTCTTCGTTATAAAAGAAATTCTTTTTTTCGCTTCTAAAGAAAACATTATATCATGGAAGAGGGTATCATAGTACGAGTTTTGATTTGTTTACAAGATCATGATCCATCATAGTTTTGTCCTCTTGTATGGAGAAAAAAAGACGGAATGGCTGATCTTGTTGGCAGCTCTATCTCTTGTGTATGCGCGCGTGTGTATTTGAGAGAGAGAGAGAGAGAGAGGATGGGCAAAGGTCAGGCTAAAAAACGCAACAAGGAGGAGCCAGAGATCTGTTGGTTGGGCAAATTGGCAACATCTACTGGTGCCCTACAGTGCATATGCACCTCTTCTGATGGATAAACTGTAGACTGAAACGACTTATCAATGACTCTTTGACCACCTCTCTTTTCTCTCTCTGCAAGAGCTTTGAAATTGCAAAATTCACCCTGCAATTCGCTGTTTAATGAATACTTGTACACCGCAGTACAGTATTAGTGTTGATGAACACGCAATAATAATTGAAATCGAGAAAACTATCAGGGGAAAAAAAACCATCTATTCCTTTTCTTTTCTTTGTTCTCTTTCGTTCAAGATATCAATGTGTTGAAAACTATGGTCTTTGATTGTACGTGCATAATGCTAAAATCCCTGAAACAATGACAAAGTTAAAACTGAGCTGTGAGTATTCATTCAGTTGATGGCCATATATGTGGGGTTTGCGAATTTTCCTTTCCACACTGTTGTGGGGGTACTATCCATGGATCTACAGCTAAGTGTGTGTTTTAGATGGTTCGCGGTTACAGTTAAAGATAAATATACTAAAAAAATACTATAAATCATAACTTTTATTATAATTTAAGAATAAAAACAGGTTTAACCAATAAAAATATTTTTTTTGAACTACAATATCAGAAATAATCTAAGAAACAAGAGCTGCAACATTTATTTACAATTAATATAAAACCATACACTAGATTTTCGAATTATTTAAATTTTTGGTTTAAGTATATAATATATTATTTATTGATTGCCTTTGGTTTGAGTGGTTATTTATAATGTGGTATTATAGTTTTCTTTTTTATTAAGAAGTTATGAGTTAGAATTCTATGATCAGTTCTATTCTTTATAATTAAAATAAGTGTCAGCATATAATTATTCATAATTAAGTCTCATCTAATATTTGGAAATTTTGAATTAGTTAATTTTCAATTCAAGTAATTTATTTTCTCTAATTTTAAATTTGATGCTTGACTCGTTATAAATTTTAAGTCTAAATATTCTTTTTTTTCAATAAAAATTCTAATTAATGGGATCTGAACTTTAGGGTTAGGGTATCTTATTCGATCGAGTAGTTATTTCGTAGCGTGAAACGTTCAAGTGTGTTTAATACATCTTCCTTAAAATGAGACTACATGTTACATGGGTCCGAAGGATCATTCTACAAAATCTTTGGCATCATTTTTTTTTAAAAGAAAACGGCAAAGTTTTGGCACGGTATATATTAATATGAGCGCAACTCAATTGTTTTCTTTTTTCCTGCCTAAAGCAGTCAGTCGATCGAACACAGCCTTTCTTTGCTTAAAATCCCAAGGCCCCTTTCTTTCTTTTTAATTTCCTATCCAATTTTATACTACATTGATTCTAGATTAGTGCCCATAATTCCATTACATTGTTGCCTTGACCTTGTCAAGGAGACCAAGCATCCTCCGTATGAGAGAATATGTAAATGTTTTTTTATTCTGTCTTTTGTATTCATATTCCTGTACATAGGGGACAGCTATGTCTCCCTTGGCTCGAATCACGAGCTCTTTTATATATATATATATATATATATATATATATATATATATATATATATATATATATTTTAAATCATCGACCGCCCTCTGTGTTGCTCTTTGTTTTTTGAAGTATACTGTCTTTACGTTAGAAGAGTTATGAGTTCTCAAAGTAAGAGGTAGAGATAGTTGTTTAGTTGTTAGCATTTTCCTCATCGTTTATATTTAGTTTTTGTTGGCATGAGCTGTACAAACCTATACACAACAGGAAATTAACTATAGCTGTAAATTCTAGTATATCTTCTATTTATGTAAATCCGATTATTATGGGAAAGTAGTTGATTTCTTTCCAAAAACAGCTAGTAAAGCTGTAAACTACTTTGTGTGTGTGTCTATATATATATTCAGTATCAGAAATAAAAGGAAAGCAAGAATTCTAGCAAGAAATCTCTTTAGGTTAACATGGTATCAGAGCAGAGGTTCTTTATCTGATCTTTGCTACAACGAAAGTTGCTACCACAATAGCAACATACGACAATGGAGGCGATGGCAACATCAACCGGTTTGGTTGAACCAGAGCAACCAAATACAGCTGCAAACTTTGAAGACCTTATGGCAAGAATGAATCAAGCCATAAATCAGAATCAAACTCAGACTCTAGCATTAATGCAGGTTATTACTGCAATACAGATTGGTATCAAACTTGATGGTATCAATTATGCTTTGTGTTCCCAAATTGTTGAGATGTTCATCTCAGGAAAAGACAAGCTAGGATATATAAATGGTGATTGTTCACAACCAGAACCGAATGATCCTTCATTTAGGAGATGGAGGACAAAGAACTCTGATGTAAAGGGATGGTTAATTGGCCAAATGAATCCATCATTGGTCAGCAACTTCATTCGATTTCCTACGGCCAAACAAGTATGGGATTCAATTGCTACAACCTATTTTGATGGGACTGACACATCTCAGGTATATGATTTAAAGAGACGGGTAACTAGAATGAAACAATCTGGGGAACCAATTGAGACATATTACAACTGTCTTCAAGGGGTATGGAGAGAGATTGATTTTCGCCGCCCGAACCTGATGGAATGTGTTTATCACATACAAAAATATAATACTCTCTTGCAAGAAGATCAGGTGTATACTTTCCTTGATGGATTAGATGACAGACTTGACAAGATCAAAAGCGATGTTCTTCAACTAAAATCGTTTCCAACTGTGGAGCAGGCGTATGCATATGTTTGAAGGGAAGATATCAGACAAACAATCATGTTGTCAAATAATGGAACCATTCCAGCCGCTGCTATGATCTCGAGAGGAGTGAGAAATAGTTCACAACATCAGTTTACACTTCAGGTGGCCAAACCAGGGACTTCCTCATCAAACGGAGGAAAACTGAATCCTTCAAAGGCTAAAGGACAAGTGGAGGTAGGAAGTAATGGATGCTCTTATTGTGGGAACATGAAACATACCCGTGAAACATGTTTTAAGTTGCATGGTTATCCAGAATGGTGGACTGAACTTGAGGCGCGAAAACACAGAGAATCTACTGGTGGAATTGGAAGAGCAACCATGGTTAATGCAGAATTTGCAGGTGGAACTGGAAGAGCGGTCATGGTTAATGGAGAACCTGTGACTGGAGAACCCAAACTTTAAAATATTATTCAATCAATTTAATGTTGAAAGATGAGATATAAAATAATATTCAACTAAAAAATAAGCCAAGTCAACTCGGGTTAACATGTAAAACATGAGTCATAAGGCCAGGATAATCTTATAAAAAACCAATCGAAACAAATTATGAAATTAACTCAATTCTCAATAAATCTAATATTAAAAAGTGAAATTAAAAAAATCAATTAAAAAAGATATAAAAACCACTTAAGTCAATCGATCAAATCTGTGACCCGAGTTATGAAACCGGGATAACCTCATAAAATACAAACCAAAATAAATTATGAAGCCTAATTCTCAATCAATCTAATATTAAAGGATGAAATTTAAGAAAATCAACTAAGGATAAAAAATATTTGAGTCAACATGCTTAACTTCCGACCTGGATCATAAAACTATGATAGCCACATAGAAATCAAATAAAAAATATATATAAATTTTGATTTTCAATCAACCCAATATTGAAGGATTAAATTAAAAAATAAAAATAAAAAATAACTTGTGTTAACCTGTCAATTGTCAAACCCAGACTGGAAGACTGAAATAACTCCATAGAAAACGATTCAAAAACAATTATTCTGAAAATTATATTACTTTAATTGTTATTATTTTAAAAAGAATTATAACAAATGTCATTGCTACTGTTAATACACTGACAAAATAAGTTTGTCAATATATTGCAAATATCACTACTACTGTTAACTTACCGATAACATTCTGTTGGTGATATGTAATTTTACTGAGAGAATTACCGATGGAATAAAACAGATAATTTTTTTTTGTGAGCATTTTCCGTCTGTAAAACCATCGGTAAATTTATTAACGACGGATTCACTGACAGATAAAAAATTACTAATAAGCATTTTTCTGACGGACGATTCCGTTTGTGATTTTATCGGTAAAATAATCACAGACGGACTGTTAGTGTAAATACCAATAGAAATTTATGTCGATAAAATTGTTAAATCTGGTACAGGGTGAAGAAAAAGAATTACTTAGAAATTTAAAATATAACATTAATTACTTTAAAATTGTTTTTGATAAAAACATTGGAGGAAATAATTTATACAAATTAGTGTATATGCCATGCATCTTTAAATATTATTTTTAAATTTATTCAAATAAATAAATAAAAATTTGAAATGCTTAACTGATCTTATAAAAAGGGAAAATATTTATTAGATTCATTGATTAATTAAGAAATCAATTACCGAAAATAAAACCTTAAAAAATAATTTTAATATTTGTATAGTTGATAGTGTGCGTATGTGATAAAAGAGTTGTGTGATGTTTAATTTAATTTCAAAGTGCTTATTTTATATATGACAAACAATGAAGCAATTACAAAAACAAAAATCTGAAGAATATCTGAAATTTATTATTTTTCACATTCAGTTTACATTTAAATAGTAGATATATTAAATCAATTTAAGTAGGTAATTTTTTTTTTGGATATCTTGAAGAAATAATTTTCAGGAAAAAATCCATTTAAATATTCCTCAATGAAAAAAAAATGATTAAAATCAAAGTGAGTGTTAGCTCTGTACGTACTCCTAGTTTTATTCCTTGGCTTTTCAATAATTTAGGAGGAATTTCTCCCCCTTCCACTATCTGTTTGAGCTATCAAAAAGAAAAATAAAAGTGAAAAAGGTTATGAAGCATGGACGAGGACACGAGACACGTATACTGCGCAATATCAATATGACGTTGCATCAATTCCAAAAAAGATTAGGCTACAATTTGTGAGGGATACATTAATTTTTTATATATTATAAAAAAAGTATTTTGAAAACGTGTGTGTGTATATATATAATGATCATTGTAAGGAGGAATACATGAAAGTATAAAATAAAAAATAGAGATCATGCTCTTAATATTTTTTTTTATACTTATAATAAACTTGGATGTCTTTTAGTTAAATTTATTTGAAAATGATTATAATGGTTTTGAAAAGATAAATCATAATTTCATATTTTTAAATTTTTTTAGTGCCAGTCATCTTTTTTTTATTTTTTATTTATAAAAAATTTATTTCTTAATCTATAAATAATCAAATCATTTCTTTTTATAAGACTTACATTGAAAAAATTGAATATTAACAACAGAAATAATAATAAG
>Ga0325411_1006337_pt1 | contig 13006 bp, 10 predicted proteins | sample PopdelMetagenome_13_FD_206181 | JGI IMG/M metagenome (GOLD analysis project Ga0325411, IMG submission 206181) | Populus deltoides microbial communities from Bellville, Georgia, United States - Xylem-PdIQD-R4 | ecosystem: Host-associated > Plants > Phyllosphere > Stem > Wood/Secondary xylem... | reverse complement strand
TATATATATATATATAAATTCATTCATTCACACACACAGCTAATAGACACCGTTCTTTCATTCTAGTCAAGCGAGGAACTTTCTTCCTCTGTTTGATTTTTTTCTAAAGAAAACACACCATTAACACACAAAAGAAAAGATGGCGTGCTCTTATCTTGGTCCTTGTTTTCTCTTAATTTGCTCTCTTCTTGCGCTTTTTGTTTCTGGGTCTCAAATTCAAAGAACTTCATTGCCTATTATATCCTTTGATGAAGGATACACCCAACTTTTTGGGGATGATAATCTGGTCATGTACAGAGATGGAAAGAGAGTCCATTTATCTCTAGATGAGAGGACAGGTTCTTATATTTTCATAATTTCTGTTTTGGCTCTATGATTCTGGTTTTTCATTTCCTTATGTGTGTTTGTTGCGTTGGCATCCATTGAGAGTTTCTTTGGGCTGTGTATATGCAGGGTCCGGATTTGTTTCTCAGGACTTATACCTACATGGATACTTCAGTGCTTCTATCAAGTTGCCAGCAGATTATACTGCTGGAGTTGTGGTTGCTTTTTATGTGAGTAACAGTGCATATTAAGATTTTTAATGTGTTTTTAAATAAATAATGGAGGTTTAATATTTGGATTCAGTTCATCATTTATCAGACCTAAATTGATGTTTTTTCTGTCTTTTCACGGGGAGTATTTGATTTATCTTTCAAGTCTTGTGCTTTCGACGTATCAAAGAAACTCAGATTGATGTTTCTTTGATTTACAGGTTTTTTTTTCATGCCAACTGTTTTCTCTGTCACGCTAACCTTGAAACTCATTCTCATGGGTTTGTTAGTTGTCCACTGATTTTATGGTTCATGTCTAAGCTCTATTTTAAGAAACTGAAAAAAATCCAATCTACCTTCATGCTTGCCATTTCTCTCCACAAAATGTTATCTTTTCTTTAAAACCTAGCAAGGAAAATAAATAATATCATTATCATGCTAATTTTCGCTGATAAATTTCAAAATTTTGATAAAAGAAAAATTATAAAAAAACTCTTATATCATGGCTGTTTCTTTTCTTAACAGATGTCAAATGGTGACATATTCGAGAAGAACCATGATGAAATTGACTTCGAGTTCTTGGGTAACATAAGAGGCAAAGATTGGAGGATCCAGACAAACATTTATGGCAATGGCAGCACTAGTGCCGGCAGAGAAGAGAGATACAGCCTCTGGTTCGATCCCTCTGATGATTTCCATCAGTATAGCATTCTCTGGACCAATTCTCAGATCATGTAAGCAACAAACCCGCTTCCCCATCTTTTTTTTTTCTTCTTGTTTTGTTTACCTGTGTGGTTTTACATGTATTATTTTTCTTGCAATTAGAGATTTTTAAAGGGTGTACTTGACCTTTTAATCAATAATGACCTCATGGTATATACGGTATGTAATTTACTGTTTTGGGGGGGTAGGATGGATGCATTTGCTGTAGGTAGAGACAAAGTTCCTTCTTTTAGGTGACTAGCACAGAAAGTTCTCTGTTCTTTTACCTTTAGGGACATGCACCTGTTTTAACAAAACCAGTCTGCCAGCTTTGGCGTGGCTAAAGTTTGGTAAACTTATTTGTTTGGTTACTGAGAAAAGTTGGATTAAATTCGAGATAAGAATCTATTTAAACATTGATGTGACGGAGCTGTATGCAACCCTGTAATTCTCAGGGAAAGACCGAAAAAGCATCCAATCTTGTCAGATATTCACAATTTTATATACCTGTTTCCTCAATTTTTCACATTTACCAATTAGAAGAAGGTATTGGTTTTCTATTTTGCATATGAACAAGTTGTGCTGATTTTGTTTTAGGAGGATTAATCCTTTTTGGTGCATTGACTACCATTCTAATTCCGTGTCTATTTCTTTTATATTTAGATTTTATGTGGACAACATTCCAATTAGAGAGGTTAAAAGAACAGAATCTATGGGAGCAGATTTCCCTTCCAAGCCAATGTCTTTGTATGCAACGATATGGGATGGGTCTGATTGGGCTACTAATGGAGGCAAATATAGAGTGAATTACAAATACGCCCCTTATGTCGCTGAATTTTCTGACCTTGTTCTGCACGGGTGTGCTGTCGATCCTGTTGAGCAGTTTCCAAGATGCGATAATACAGAGAGTTCTCAGGCGATCCCCACCGGTGTAACACCAGTGCAAAGAATTAAGATGGAGAGCTTTAGGGCCAAGTTTATGACATATTCTTATTGCTATGATCGGGTTCGGTACAGGGCTCCCCCATCAGAGTGTGTGATCAATACCAAAGAAGCAGACCGACTCAAATCTTACGATCCTGTTACTTTTGGCGGAGGCCGGCGCCACCACGGGAAGCGACACCACCGTAGTCCGTCAAGTCATGCTGAAGTCATTTCCATTTAAGAAATATGCAATGGTGGCATTGTAGTGTGATGGATGGGGGTTTATTTATGTTGTCATCTTAGTCTTAGTGCATTTATGCTATTATGATTTAGCTGGGCTCATTTGTTTTTGTTGTGAATAGAGAAAAAAGAGCATAGATTCTTATATGGTCGATGGTGGGTGGTTGGGCGAGGATGTGTATAGTTCTTCATACCTTTAGTTTTCCAGTTGTTCATCTCATCATTGATGTTGTCTCTTGGCTTTACAAATTGAATTTGGTAATGATTTTTTCTGTACTCTTGACACGCTCTAACGGGTTAAATAAATTCTTAGTATATGGAGTCCCTCTGTGTGTTGGTATGGGTTTTGGCTGTGTTTTTGCACTGAAATGGATGTTGTCAGCAAGCATCTTGTCTGTTGTCTAATATTTTATTCTAATTCTCCTTTTGTTTGATCCAAGTGAGGAAAAAACCATCTGCTGATCAGTATACCCAGGACATGTCTTTAAAGTTTAAAGGTCAAGAGCTCGGGCCCCCTGGTCTGTCTACACGTCTCTTAGTATTTTAAAGGTCAGACTTGTCATCTTCGGAGGACATTTTGTCAATGGTTAGCTGGAATCCAAAGTCGGTTTAGATGTGACAACTGGTGAAGGCAACGCTGCTGCAAATGGCAGAATGTTGGACTTGTATAGCTCACAGGTTCTGTTCTCAACGGTTTTTTCTTTGAAATTCCTCAAATATTATTTCAATGTATTATGAAAATTATGTTTTAAAAAAAATTATTTTTTTATATATTTAAATTATTTTGATATGTTAATGTTAAAAATAATTTTTAAAAAATAAAATAATTTTATTTTAATACATTTCTAATTAAAAAAACACCTTAAACTACTACCACTATTATAATCTCAAAAACTCCTAAAATCTCAAAAACTCCTAAATAAATACAATAATACATCTAGAGAACATTTTTCAAGAACACTGTATCATTCGTGAAAAGTGAAGAAAGATCGGTGCGTGACAATTGACGAATTTAGATTTTTCTTCTCCGAATACCAAAAAAGAGACTCAATTTCCTCTCTGGTCAATTTTTGGCAGACGAGAAGTCGAAGGAGAGAAGATTGAAGGATAGGGAGAGAGCCCGATCAAGACAAACAGCATCAAGGATTTCTTTGAGCCACTTTGGAGTGTTTTTCCATTCAAAACTTCATATGATAGGATCCCACCTGGCCTCGCAATTAGTTGTTCTGTGACTCTTTAATTGGATGCCTTAAAGCAGCAAAGGTTGTTGATACTTGCTTCATTCTAAGGTTAATGTACCGTATTAATATATTAGAAAGCAAACCCCAAAAGAGAAGATAAGGCTGACCAGATTGGTAGATTAGACTAGGAAAACAATTAGGGCACTGGCTTTATTGCTTTAATTCTATCGTGTAATGTTTTTTTTTTTTTAAAGTAATTTTTTTTGAAGATATATTAAAATATATTTTTAAAAACTTTTAATATTAATATATCAAAATCATTAAAAAATACTAAAATAAATTTAATTTAATAATTTTTTAAAGTGAAATATACTTTTAAAACGCAACAAGAAAACAAAACAATTGTTTTTTCCATTAATCTTCTCTCTTTTGTTTTTCCTTTTTTATTCTTTAGGATAAAGATTTAGATTTGATTTGTATTGGAAGCTTCTCTTAATTTTACTACAATGTACAGTTCATTTAATAAGATTTTGATGTTTCTTTACTAAACTATGGTGATTTTCTCTTGCTTTTTGACGGTTTAAAACAATTCTAGAGGAAGAAATCTTTCACCCATATGATGCAACTCATTCCCTTATTAATCTACACGGTTGATTGGTGGTGCTTAGAAATCTCATCATTGTTTTTGTCATGGAGTTCTATTGAGCTTCTGAACCAGTTGATGAAAAAATCAATCAGGTAAGTTGTGGTGTAATTGTAACCAACTTGAGATTTGTATAAAAAATTTCGAGTTTGAGTTTGAGTTAGAATGTATATTTTTTATAAGAGTCTGGAATAACCAGGATTTTACTTATTCATTTGAATTTATAAGTTACGCTTTTCAGAGGGTGGAGTTTCCTCAAATCCAAAAACAAAATAAACAGTTCATGAAAAAATCAAATGCTATCATCAGCAGCAGGGCAATATATTTCAATCTTAATTTTTTTGTATTATCATGGTATAAAAACAGTGATGTATTTGTTTAACTTAAATCATTAATAAAGTCAAATGTTTTTTTTATCAAAAAAGAATTGTAAAATATATTACTACAATTTGTTTGTGAAATTTTATAATTTCTTAGACACCACAGTACACTCTGTTCAAATAAAAAATAAAATCAACAGGGAAATAAGGTATAGAATGCCAAATTGATGCAAGGTGATCGTATCCAAGATTACGAGACAATGTTTGCTGAAGTATCATTTTGCTGACTTCGGGGAATCTCTTGATTTATCATAAACTTTGTAGGAACGGATAGATCATTTTCTCACAAACTCGAAGGCATGTCCGTCAGATGGAGAGATCATCTGGGAATGTAGTGTAAATTGTGTTTTACAAAAGAATATATTTTTTTTATTTTGTTTAATTTTTTTTATATTTTTAGATTTGATGTGTTGATATAAAAAAATAATTTAAAAAAATAAAAAAAATTATTTTAATACATTTTTAGATAAAAAAACACTTAAAAAATATCTAATACTACACTCACAAACACACCCGCAGCCTCACTCGTTTCACTCCAAAAATATTAATTGACCCATGAATCTTTTCTAATTCTTTTTAAGACAGAATGGCACCAAAACTGCTGCAAGATTACTAGCTTCGTTGCCGATGGTATCATCACTGCAAACTAATGGCATTGGACTCAAGAAAGGCATCCCATAAAGTGGGTTTAAACTTTGAAGTACAGATTTGTGGGAAATTGTTTTAACAAAGAATAAAGGATTGAAAGGCATATTATAAAACTTGTGCAATCTATAATCAAGGATTGGTTCTAACTACAATTATTATATATTTTTTTAGTGATATAAGTTATTTTTAGATTTGGTTTTTATTAAATAAAAATACCTATTTATTTTTAACAGTTTTTCATATAAACTATTAACAAATCAATTGGTATATTTATTAAAACAAGAATTATTATTTTTTACGGTTTTCCCATGATTTGAAGATACGGGGAGCATACCTCCACGTATCAGTAAGCTGGGATTCCAAAGGTTGGGTATAGAGAAGGAGACAGTAACAGCAAGCAATAAGACTTTAGCCTTTCGCTTTAAAAGTTCAGTTGCAAGGAAAAGATCCATGGCCATAATGAAAAAGCTAGAGACGTGGTTTTTATGAAAGTCTTTGATGCCTCTAACCACAGAGGTTTTGATATCGCTGTCACAGCTGGAAAATGATAACCAGCTTCACAAAAAACATCACAAGCACTCATCACCTTTTCTTTTCCTCAAAAATTCATGTGGGAAGGAGAGCATTTGAATAAAAGTTGTTTTCTTGCTTATCTGACCCTCCGATGTCGCATGGCTGGCCAGCTCGGACCTGGATGAATCATAAATAAAATCTGAGTCAATTTACTCGCACAGTTCCTGCCACACTTGCCTACTAATTTTTGTAATTAACTAAACGATCTTGACCACAAGATTTTTAGTCTCATCAAAAGCACCTTTTCTATCAATCATAGAAATCATGTGTGGTGGCTGTAAATTGTTACAAATTATATGATCGCCTTTCTAGTCTAGGTCGGGAAATGATATTATCAATCGGCTCCTACTTTAAGCTTAAGAAATAATACTTTTTATGTTCATGATTTTGTCACTAGCTTCTGCTGGGAAATATTTTCTGGTGTAAACTTGACTCAGAAAATGGTTTCCCACTCCTTAACTGTTTCTCTTATTTCTGCTGTCAGAATGGTTTGCGAACTCTTCATGCCAGTATTGCTGAACAAAATTTGGAAAAGTAAATTCCATTATATATTAAATGCTATTTATTAGTTTGAAATAGGAAAAAAAATTGTCAATTTTTCAGAAACTACTACTGATCAAGGAAAAACGAGCATTCAACACTGCTCTGCCCCTCTTTGTATTCAATCGTGGTGCATTTGATCGTTTATTTATTTATTTATTTTTATACAGGGTTAGAAGCTTAGAAAGGTCTCGAGGAAAACTATATGGCTTTAGTGAATATTATGAGTGTGAATGACTAGGTTACTTGAAAAACCTTGGTTGGAAGAGGTCTTCCTAGGCCGCTTCATTCTCCATCGATGGGCCTTGTCATCTTGCTCAAGAGGCCTTTGTATATTGTTTGGAATGAATGCATCAATGGGCCTGACCATTTTGTGTACGGAAAGGTTTTAATTAGAGGAACAAAATTAATTAAAAATCCAAATCTATAATTACATTAATAACAATCCGTTCATCCTCCTCTCATATTTTTTTTTCTAAAAACATATTATATATCCTACAGTTGGGTACGCGGTTACCTTAAATTTCATATTTTTTTATATATTTTTAAATTATTTTAATATATTAATATTAAAAATAATTTTTAAAAAATAAAAAAATATCATTTAAATATATTTCTAAATAAAAAACACTCGTCTCACAATCCCAAACCCAAACAATTTTTAAAACATTTGATTCTCACGTCATCCTCTTCTACCGTTCGAGCAAGGGATGATTTCGACCACAACATACCTCTCGGTGAGTCATCCTGGAGCTCTAGGGTTCAAGTTCAAGCCAATCGAAGAAATGCCTGATGATTTCATTGTTTCCCTTGTGGAACAAGGCCGTCTCTCTTCATTCAGTTTGGCTATAAACTTGTCAAGACATGATATACTGATCTTTGTTACTAAATCTTGAACTCAACTTCAGATTCAATTTAAATCTTTCATTCAGAAAAACAAAATCCGAAACAACTTTTCCTTTATATTTTTAAAGTTTTTTTTAAGTGCCGATTCAATTGTCAATTTTAAGTTCGAAGGATAATTTTTTCCTTCTCTCCAGTTGCTACAAATAAAAAAAATGTCTATCCCCATGGGATTAAAGGTAGCTTCGATGATGTAAGTCCAGTCCAACCCAAAAACATAAGCCCTCAAACAACGCCTGTTGTTTTCTTGCAAGCAGAAGCAGCAGCATTCATGAGACACATAGAGAAGGAAACCAGTCCACCTTCGCCTTTCTCTCCACCTACAACGGAAAACATAGAAAGCAATCGCCTCTTGTATTCCTCTCTTTATTTTTCTCCCTTTCCTTCAGGTCTGGTCTAAGTACGCTGCGTTAGAAGACGACAAGTGTGCTCTAAAATTAGAGATGGGAGTCCTGTATCTGATTTATCAATCATGCAGGTAATCTTCCCCTTTTTTGTTGCACGATGGTGATTAATATGGGTAATTCAGAAATGTTTTGTTGGCTTGGTGTGTTTTCTGTAAAGGGCTGAGTGTGCTTTGCTAATGACGTAGCTTGTCCTCCTCCTATTTCTCCCTGGTTTATAATGAAGCTGGCGATAATCCATCTTTTCGTGTCGTTCTTGCTGTTTCTGTTGATAGTTCATGTCAATTTTTGGATAGGTTTTGGTTGCTCAAGATTCTCACGAATGAGTTGTCTAGATACAGATCACAGATTAATAATAATAGGCAGTTTAATTCAATATATTTGCGTTTTACCTGATTATCTGCGTTCTAACAGGTCCACACAACTCACAAGAAAGTTCAGCTCTGATAGAATTTTGAACACATATACTAGATTGACCATGCTATTGTATCCTATTTCCTACAAGAAGCCGCCTTAATTAGTGTGAAGGTACTCGTACTAAATGTTCCAATATGATATGGTACCTGCATATTCCTCCACGATGCTTACTATTGTGAATAACTCCTTTGCAGAGACTAGTTCACTCCATGTTTGAGCACAACATGTCTACAATTTCTGTTCTTTAGCAGTGTTAATCACTCTTGATTGAATTGAACACCTCCTTAGGCAGACCGACCCCAGTTGCCATCCCAAGTTATCTAGAACAGCAGTTGGTTCTTGTGGTAATTCAAATTCGATCATCCTTCTCGCTGTCAAGTTTAAACGTTATGAATTCATGTTTTGATGTTTAGCAAGGCTGGTTAATGATCTTTGTTGTGTGATTTTTACACCCTTTTTACCTTCCTATTTCAAATTCAAAATCAACAAATTAATCTGATTAAAAAAGCACGGCTTATTTCAACCATCAATACAAGGGAAATTAACGGGAAAATATCCTAAACGAAACTTCATATACCTGTGGGTATGTGGGGAGAGGAGTAACCTGAATCATGCTCTCACCGTGGACGAAACAAGCTTAAAATTTCAATAATAAAGGGAGAAAAAAACCCAATAATGCTAAAGTTTATTGATTATTTATATCAGTACTTGCATTAAGCTAGTCATATTCAATAACAAGTCTTTGGAAACAGATCTCTATCAGCAGTAGGTTCCAAAACTAAGTGTAGAACTCCACAAAAGAGGCAAACCAGAATGAATCCCTCTCGTGGGACTTCGTGATCACATGGGTGTGCGTGTGCGAGAGCTAATTCAATCTTGAAGGTTCTTTTTCCCAATAAAGAGGGGACTCCTTATGCTGATTTGACGCATTCTTGCAACAAGCCACTTGCTATTTGCTTCGATCAGAGAAAAAATTGTGCATGAAAAATAAATAAATGCCAGTCCAAAAGCTACACATCAAGTACAAAAAAATAAGTACTGGTTTAAAACCCACACAGTAAGAATATGGAAGAAACAGAACTACCAGCCCAAAGGTCCACTGTTTCTGCTGCTTCCTGTTTTTTTACCTTTTATTCACTGTATATCTTGATTCTTGACATGCTTCTAGTTCTCAGATTCAGCCTCTTTTCTCTCTACCATTTTGATGAAATTCCTAACAATTGTCTTGCCTTAAGATGTTATGATGCTTTCTGGATGGAACTGCACCCCCTGCAAAAATTTCAAACATTTTCAATAGCATCTTATAAAGACCTTACTACCTGTAAGAGCAATAGAAAGAAAGTCGATGGACCCATGTAACCAATTGAAATAAAGAAATCATCAGTCATCAGCAAGTCCAAGGACAAACACATCTTGGAATAGTCCATCGTATATTTCTTTTTTTTCTAGAACCCCAGCATGTTTTTTCTCCATGTGGCTGAGTGTACCTGGATTTTGGCATATTAATACAACAATCTGAAAGGGGCACCTCTGTGTTTCACCGTATGTTGTTTTCTAACCACCATTCGAGACCCCTAGTTTGTAAGATCCTAGCAACATCAATTTTGGTATACTCGTGACATAATAGACCATGCACTGATCAAGAAAACAACATTTATAAATCATATAAGCCTGTAGAACAAGTTGGGGAAGGAACACCACCGACAGGTTGCAAAATGATCTAGGAATACTGATCACAAGAAGGTTTCTGGGCAATCCGATGAGTGATTATAATCATACAGCTTGATAGATTGAACATTAACACGGGTCATTTCTAAAATAACAGCTGTCAACTGGTAATTCACAAATAGCTTGAAAGACATATCCCATAAAATAAAATCTCCATTTTTCTTCACCAAATTGATCTTAAGCCTTCACGTGGGTAATATCAAGGAATGACTGAAACCATAATTTTTTTCCCCTCAAATTTGAGAGTAAAGGAAAAAAAGCGCCATCATGTTAAAGTAAGAGCTATGACTATGAAAGTCCATTAATTCATGTTAGAGAGCAATTTTCTTGCCCTCGCTAGTACTATGTTTTTCCTTGAAGAAAGGTGGGGGCGAAAGGAAAACAGTTATTAGAATGTTTCACTCTAAATATTTCAAATTTCTTCTTTTTTTTTTGGCAGATGAAGCCACGAGTCTATATGCAAGACTTTCAAGTGAAGAAGACAGATCACAACAAATTTCGTGCTACTCTACATCTAAGCAAGCAAATATGGATGCCGAGCTCAGACCTGTCAAGTAATTGTATGAAGGGCAATTTACCAATAAGTGGATAACAAATGAATTTATTACCTGCAGATGCTTATATTTTCGATGGCGAGCAGCCATTATGAGGCCATCCTCAGTCCATGCTGTAACCTCTAGTTCTTCACCAGGGAAACTCTCTTTTTCAATCACAAGGCTATGGTATTTTCCAGCAGTGAAAGGACTGCAAAAGGTATACAGATATCGAGGCAAACCATTACCATATACGGACACAATCAAGATGAAATTGAATAGAGAGAAACTTATGGCAAATCATGGCACGTATATTAATAGAATTTCATGCTTTACCAATTTGTTTTCCCTCGGAATTGTCTATAGTGAGAAAAAAAGTTATTCAAGCGTAAATTCTGGTATAGCATATTAGCTGGCTAAACAGTTCCCAGATATTATTTTTCTACAAACATAGAGGAAAGCTGATGAAAAATTCTATCTTTGGAAAGTCCTCGTAAAGGGTGTCGTATCTGTCGTTCAAGTAATCCTTGAACACCTCGGGCAAAAAAATCAGTTTCTACCACAACCCTCTCTTGTCCTCCTAATTATTAATTACTCACCACTGATGTTAATTGATCGGGCTATAAAGTCTATTTACGAAGAAAAAATCGTTTGAGATGGGTTAAATAATAATATCCATTTATAATTTAATGTAAAAAATAAAATAAAGTTGAGGTTTTTAAAAATATAAATTCGCTTAAAATTTTTATGAGATAAATCTTCCTCTAAATAAAATAAATTTATTTATTTTTATAAATAAAAAACACGCTATTTTAATTTTTATAAAATTAATATTTAAAAATCAATTATATATGAGACAATATAAAAACACAGAAAATATTTAATTAACCTAATATTTCCTACAAAAGAAGAGTTGAGGAGTTGAATACATGTTGCTAAAACGCTAATTCTCAATTCTGCCCATCTCCCTTCCTTTGAACGCTCCGTTCAAATTTCAAAATCGCTGCTATTACTTATTACTTATTAGTAATGAAAAGAAAACATCAAACAGTTGATGGGAGTGAAGGATGGATGCATGGAGAGATGCGAGAGGGGAGAATCAAGAATCGCATACCAATGTGTAACTTCTCGGAGAGAGCATGTGAGACAGCGCACTCAGGCGAAGCGCGAAATGGATGGATGGGAGGAACGAGCAACGCCGAGAGCTGTTTCGGTCAAGCCAGGATGGAAGCGATTCAAAGTGAATAGATATAAGACGGAAGGAAAAAATAAAACCCTCTCCCTGCTCATTTTTTTTCTGGAGCGGAGCAGCGATTGCTTTCTTTAAGCTACATCGATCTGCAAAGGTCCTTCAATAATGAAATTAAGTGGTTGATGGGAAAAGCAAAGGAGGAGATACAGATCCATCGTCCGTACAAGACGTGGCAAATATAGAAACAGAAATTTGAGTCCATCCTTCGATCTAATCTAGCCTGCAATGCATGCATGATGATGGCTGCAGGATAGCTAATGTTAATTTTTTTGCCCCTTCTATCTGAACAGCTAGACTAGTGCTGATTCATGAACCGTACCATGCATTCTATAGCCGGAAAAGAAAAAATGGTAGGTAAATATATTTCTGTGCTCATATAATTCTTACTGTATTAAAACATTTAAAAACCGATGATATATATATATATAAAGTTCTCTGTCAAACAAACAGAAAACTATTGGTTTTTAAGATGGTAGCTAGCCCACTGGGCTGTTCGCTATGTTTTTTGAAAAATATATTTACAGGGTTGTACGAACATATAATTATTTTTTAAAATATTTTTTATTTAAAAATATATTAAAATAATATTTTTTAGTTTTTAAAAAATATTTTTAACATAAAAACACTAAATTTTTTTAAAAAATAAATTTGAAGTAAATAAAAAAATAAAATAAAAATTCATTTTTTTAAAAAAAACTATTGCATGGCCCAATTTATTTATTTTAAATTAATATTTTTTTTTGTTTTCAGATTATGTGTTGTTGATGTTAAAAATAATTTTTTTAAAAAAATATTATTTTAATATATTTATAAAAAAATATATTTTAAAAAATAATTACAATAAAATTTTCAAGCAAAAAAAAAAAATGCAAGCTTCACAATTACCATAGCCAATATCAACAGCTACCTGCCTTTATAACCTTGATGCACCCACAACCTGTTTTAGGTTTGACTGATGAATAACTTAAGTTATAGACTTAGTTGAAAAACAAAAAATTATGTTGACTCAAGCTATTTTCAAATTACATAGTATGACAATTCTTTTCAAATTGTTTTTTTATAGCCAATGATCTATTTTTTCAACTTTTTTTTAATCAAACTTTTTTTTTGTCCTTTAACATTGTGTTAGTTGAGATTTGGGCTTCATAATTCATTTTGATTTAATTTTATTAGGGTTATTATATTTCCATAATCTTTGTCGCATGCTTGGCTAGTTTACCAGGATTGACTTGACTTATTTTTTTTTAAATTGAATTTTTCTTTTTAATTTTACCCCCTAACATTTTATTGTTTATGAAATAAGTTCTGTAACTCTTTTGTTAACTTTTTATTATTATAGGGTTATCGCGATCTGATGATCCGAGTCATGAATTTTGCAAGTTAACCAACGTTAACCCAAGTAAAT
>Ga0325411_1006335_pt1 | contig 13009 bp, 9 predicted proteins | sample PopdelMetagenome_13_FD_206181 | JGI IMG/M metagenome (GOLD analysis project Ga0325411, IMG submission 206181) | Populus deltoides microbial communities from Bellville, Georgia, United States - Xylem-PdIQD-R4 | ecosystem: Host-associated > Plants > Phyllosphere > Stem > Wood/Secondary xylem... | reverse complement strand
TTGCTATTCTTCGTCTTTTGTTCATTTCTCTATAAAATTTAAAATTAAATTCTCTATAAAATTTAAAATTAAATTAATGTTTATCACGTACACTTCATGTTCTCCCCCTATCACTTTACAAATTTTATCATTTAAAGAGGGGGGGTTGAAAGCCTTGTCTGCCACTTGAAAAACATGAATCGTCATAAAATTAAATTGCTGTTGATGTAACTGTGTTTCCTCAAGCAAGTTCAGCTTTCTTGATCTGTTAATAAACAAAACTCACAGTGTAGCCACTTTTAAGGGTTTGGATTTGCACTAGGTTGAAGATGAACATAAAACTAGTTACATCTTATGGAAGAACACCATGAAGACCACCATTATTTAGTTTCAGGTTGAGGATTACCTGAGTAATACAGTTACTTTGTCAATGGGCCAGACCACTTGACAGTGATTTAGGACCCACCAAAAAACTTTAGCTGCTTTTGTTTTAGAAAGAAAATCTTGAAATAATTAATTATTTCCTTTTAGTTATTTGAGACTCCAGGGGTCTTTTGCTTCCCAATCTCTTCTCTTGTTCTACATCATAAAAAGACAACATACAAGTGTGACATAAAGCACGGTTTCAATTTCCATAGATTTAATGAGTCAGCACCGTGTGGAAATTAACAGGCAACTCAAAGTTTCAAGACTTTTATTTTATGCAATAAGCTGGTGGGGCTATCATAAGATGTACAGATACTCTTTCAGTGAATCACTGATCCTGAAAATTGCAGAACAAGTTTAAAGGCAGAGCTAGAATATGGACAGTGAGAGATCATTATTATAGGGGGTTCATTAAGGTCATGATTCATCACATCAACTTCATAACTAAATAGCTAGAATAATATGCAACCAAAAAACACGTCTTTGGATGCAGGGTGAATACAACATGAGGAGCGAAATGAGAAGCATAACTTCATTATGTGTATCTAATTCGACATAAAAAAATTCTTATTTTTCCTTTCGTTTGGACTGGTAATATCATGTAACTGCAACTAACAAAGTGGCATGCATTAAGAAGGCAAAGGATATTCATTCGGTCTAACCTTTAAAGTTGTGAAGAAAAATTCACCAGGACCTAGTTGCAGAAATCGTACACCTTGCGATTTAACAGGAGCTTCAAGAACTATAACGAGTTCTTTTGAAAATGCAAAGCATCCCACGATAGCAGCTCCAACCGCGAAAACTGAAACAAATATTCTCTCTCGCAACTCTTCAAGGTGATCAAATAAGCTCATTTCTTTATCATCGGGAAGTAGTTCTTTTTGGGGATAAAGAAAATTGTAAATCGGACTTCCTTCACTATCTTGCCCAAAGTTTTGTGGCAAACTATCGACCACATCTGTATCTGTATTGTTCAATACAAGATTGATATTAAACATCTTATATACAGTCAAGCAAGCATGATTACTACAAAGACCTGGATAAGATAAACTAACAAAGAATCATTAAGAACCCATGAATCCAGAAGAAGCTTCCATCAAAATATCCGGAATCTCCTCGAAATTACAAACTAGTTTGCAAAACTACAATCAAAAATACATTTTCTACGCTATTATTATAAGCAAGTGACGGCGGAGAGTAAAACTACTTCGCAGAAAATAGCCTTCTTGCATAGCATAGGAGCATGAACATAAATAAACCACAAGAAAATCCGATTTTCCTCAATTCCGATAGTTAAGGACAAGGTAATTCCGATAATTAAGAAAGAGAAAAAGGAAATTTGCGAAATTGGGTTATTATGAATGATCTTACCAGGCCTATCCTCGAGAAGTGAGCTAGTACTGGTTGAATCTTGCTGCTGCTTCTCGGAGACGTCATCGTCAACAGCAGCGAAACAAACGACTCTTCTGAAACTTGTCGACCTGGTATGCGGAGCATCGAATCTCAATCTCCCTCTCCTCTTGGAATTAATGTTGAGCTGTAGTGAAGGAAATTGTTGGTGTTCGTTTCTGACGGAGTCCAAGCGTTTGTAGAAGCAACCGTGGAGTTGCAGATGGGGGATGAGACTCGCGCTCCCCATAATTTCTATGGAGTATTCCCTTTTTTTTCCCCTCACGGTGTTGCAATTAGCTATACACACAAGGCAAATAAATCTGAAACGTTTAAAGATTGGTTGGCTCTCGTTATCGTCCAAATTTCGGGCTGCCGCGGATATTTTTCTCATTCCATTCCTTCTTGCCAGATCTTGAAAGAAGCCTCCTTTGTTGACTGGCCACGCCCATTGGACTTACAATTGGAGCCCATGAAAATGGCTTCGTAATTCTCTCTCTTTTCCTTCTTATTTTTTTAGGGAAAAACATAATCGATTATTATTTCTTTGTTCTTGTGATAAAATAACTACAATTTTTTTTTTGGATTTCATTGTGCATGTTTTGGATAAATTTAGGAAAACATTTAGTACAAATAATTATGTTTAATTGTATGGTGGAACACAGTTAAAATGACTTCAAAAACTTCTCCATTTAACATACTTAAGTTGATATACTTATACTTACACAGGATAATAAATAGGTCAAAATTATTTTTTATTTAATAATTTTCAGTTCGTGTTATAATTATTTGATTGATAACAAGAAAAAATTGTAGTGCTGCTCATCACGCCGCGAATTATGTCAAGGAAAGATGATGAGATTGCTCTTTAAACAGCTTGTTCAACAAAGGTTATGTAGATTTGAACTGTGATTCTTATCCTAATGGGTTGTTGATGTATAATACATTGATTGGGAATTGTTGTAATTTTGCAAGCAGATCAGTGAAAATATGTAAAATATAGTATTAAGATGTTTGTAATGGCTATTGATCATTCAGGAAACCGCCATGGAACACCATTTGTTATTCTAAAAATGGTAACATTTTTTTGTCGAGAATATTGACTTATGATGAAAGGATTCGGGTTTCCTGATCTTGAGATATTCTTGTAGGCATCGTATGATGATAAAAACCAGTGCATGATAGCCATGTTGCGGTGATCAGTTCTAATCCTTTGTTTTCACACAGGCCATATGTTGTCACTTGCTGTCAGGGAGTGTGGATTAGCACATAGAACAAATATTTTTGCACTTGGCGAGTTCGATTGTTCTTTTAAGGAAACTTTTACTAGAGATCGTACGTATACGGTAAGGATTTCTTTTTTATATAAAAGATAGCAAGTTTTCTTCAGTTTGAAATCTCGGATTGATATATTTACAGTTCCCTTGTTATTATATTTACAGTTCCCTTGTTATTCTTTTTTTCGATTTTCCACTTTTCAGGGAAAACAACGGTTACTTTATAGCTTGTTGGATGCAGTGCAACCAGTAACATCGATCACAGGCTGTTCTTGTTGGTGTTAGTTGCCGATTGGTATGTTCAAATGTTACTCCTTGCATTGTTTTCTTGCCTCCTTCTTCTTTGCCAGTATTTATCATTTCCAGAGAGACGCTTATCATAATTTATTTCCGGATCTTGTACATGCGAAATAGTAAATCCGTAGGAGAAGTAGAAGCTCTTCTCCCCGTAGTTATCTTTAAACATGGCACTTAAACCAATTGGCAGTAAAATAAGCAGAAAAGCGTGTGGAAAGCTAGTGTACATTCCATTCGTAGTGCATCAACTACACATGATTATGGTAGTTTTTACTTGTTAAGATGACGTAAAAATCAAGACGTGTCTACAGGATGCTGATCAGTTTCTGTAAAAAAGAGTAAGATCTCGAATTTCTCATAGAAAGGTAACTGTTTCTTCCTCCATCTAAGGAAGATGTACGGAGGTAATTTCCCATCGCCTGAGTTAGAAGAGCCATGGTGAATTAGCAGTTTTCTTACATTCTGGTTATGCAGATTGTTGGAGCACGTCCTATCTTTGCCAATGAACTCAAGTCTTGCCAGTGACTATGCTGCTGAATTCAATGAAAAGCTTCAAGTATACGTATCTAACCCATCCTTTTACTGGATAATAATATCATGGTCATCTCAAATATGCATATTCATATTCAATCATTTATCTTCTGGATAATTTAACAGAGTATTTTAGCAGACGAGAGATTCAAAGAAACCATAGGCGCTTATTTAAATTCCAATTCTACCATAAATCATTTATTGAGATTTCTGCAAGTCCAGTTTCTTGCATCTGTAAACATCAAATGTTGTGAATTAATAGTTATTTATGTTATAATACTTACCCTCTCCTAAAATTACCATTTGATGCTAGATTTGTTGCCATCTCGCGTATGGAGTTGAAATCAGGGTTCTTGTCACTTGAGAATTTCAAAGCTGCGCTTTCGAGAATCCAAAGGCAGCCAAAGCAGGAATGCATAAAAGGTCTGCCAATTTGTTCTTTGGCATTTATTTCCTGCTTGGATGTACCTTGTCAGCTGGATATTTGCATAAACACTAGATGTTCTTGTAACATTCTTACAACTTTAGTTCAGTAATGAAAGGTCACCTTTCACATCTTGTACTTTTATTACACCTTATCATCATGTTTTTCATATTTGGCAGAGTACAAAAGCATGCATGAATCGTTCCCGACATCCGATTATTACGCACAAAATGTTTGCTTATGGGTCTGTATAAATATCGATGAAACCTCTGTTATGAGTGTTCAACCCAGTTCACTTCCATCATATTTTGACTCTATTTCACCCTAACTTCGTAGGCATTTCAACACCACCTTCAAAGTGAAATAATTTGTTCCACAAACAACAGAGGTCATAGTCAATCAATTGAGTTTCGTCAAGTAAGGCTTTTAATTTCATATGCTGAACTACAACAGGGGCTGAAATCATATCATTCGTGTCCCCGAAGTTACTGCCAGAATAGTATCTGTTTCTGACAACTGCGTTTGTTATATCGTAATTTTGCATGCGGTTGAGGTAAAGCAGGTTTTTTGTTTGCAAAAGAACCAGTCAACCATGTTATTGATTTGTGAAATCATTTCGAGCTTGCCGGGATGTCCTCGTATAAAATTTTATTCTTGCCGTTAAATCATTGATTTCTATTCTTTCCCCGCCTCTTGCTATCTGTTGAAATCTGCAATAACAGATGAGGTCATTATTTTGATTCTGCTGGCAGGACATTCTTCTAAAACTAATGGATCGCTGAAGTCAGAGCATCTGTACAGAAACAATGTTGATGGCTAGTTAGCTTCTTTATGTGTTTGACCAGAGAACTATGGAATTCACATCTGATGAATTCTTTCAAGGCAATTGCACTAGCTTTGCCGGATATAAGAGATTCATTGCTGGTTCTGCCGCTGATAATGTTAGCTTAGATATTTGTTATTTATCTCTGATACTTTGCTCATTGTATTTATTCCTAATTGCCACGCAGCTTTTTCTTGAAGATCAAGTTTTTTTTTTTTTTGGGATTTTTAATATATCAAGCTCCGAATTTCTTTCCCAAGCTGTATCTGTTTGATTACAAGATAATCACTGCTGCTAGAAATCTCGGCGGAAAAGAATGAATCGTAAATTGTTGATCTAGCGCTACGTGACAGTACGACTATGATGCAAAGCTTAAATGGGAATGATATTGATGCTGGTACATAATGCTGCAAATATACATGCGTCCAGAGATCCAAGAGTGGTATGATCTTATTGCTCAAGATTTTTTTTTTTTCCTTTTTCATACCAAAATCAGGCATGTGATTTTGTTTTGTTTAACTATTCAATCCTTTTACCTTTCGACGTGATCATTCTAGGGTAAGATGTACTAGGAGAATTTGTATCTCTTTTTTTCCCTCCCTATTCTTATCCTTCTACTTTGATCTCGCAGCTGATGCAAACAAAGCAAGAAGAATCTGGAGAGAATTGGTAAATGAATTTTGCTATTGTTCTCCTCCTTCTATTCGTCTCATATCTGATGGAAACGAAGAAAAAAACTCTCTCTGTCTCTCTCTCTCTCTCTCTCTCTCTCTCTCTCTCTCTCTCTCTCTCTCTCTCTGTGGGTGCGTGTAGGAAATGTTATCGCAGACCTATGCAGTTGCGGAACGATGCGTTTGCTTATTCTAGTATTCAATCTGTTCTCAAGCATTTTGAAAAGGAGGAAAGAGTACCATTGCAGGTAGCACCTTCCCTTGATCATATCATCAAGAAAATTCAGGGACATTTTTTACCAAAATTAGATTATAGTGTCCATGCTATGCTACAGTGGAAAGCGAGAATGATAGACGAGTAGTGGAGAATGATTTGCTTGCCCAAGTATTCTTCTTCCCTCTTGCATCTGTTTTCTACCACAGCACGTTACTTTTTCCAACTTAATTATTATTTTTCCTAGATCAATTTGATGTCTGAACACTTCAGAAAACTCAAAACCACCTGAAATTTCCAAGCGATACTAACGTTTTCTTCTGTGGTAGTGTGAACCGTTGGACAAGGAAAGACATCCAGAATTTCCAAATAAATTGTGTAAACCAAGGAAACTGATGGTAATAGTGATAACAACGTATAGAGAGGTAGGTGCAAGAATCCAATATCTCACCATCAAGCACAATGCCGTATTTTAGCTGCATCCACAAGGCTTAAACCTAATTAACTTCGAACTCTTAATAATTGAGTTGACAACGGTGTCTTTCTCTCACAGAAACCTAATACTCGAAAGCACAGTGTCTGTCTTGCTATACATGCCTCCCGAATGAACCTTTCACAGATCTTGATTTTGCACGCACACAGACACATATGTCCTCTTTGTCTGACGCCGTATCCTTCTTGTTCAAGTTACTAAAAAAACTGTCAACTTCGAAAACCCATATTGATACAAAATATCCTTGTTCAGAAAATAAAAATCACCCGCACAGGCCACCGCTTTGGACTGACTGGTAGAGATTTACAGATTATGCTACTGAAGGTTGAAAAGAAAACCAACTAGAAAACCAACTTTAGTTTCCTTGGTTTGTCCACTTCCTGAAACTTCAAGACAATGTAGACATTTCTGTGATGAGTTGCCTCTGTGCACAAATTTATAGGAAATCAATTCCAAAAATTTACTCCCCGGCCTCTGCCAGAAGATAAAGTTGTCTCTGCAACTGCTAAAAATTAAAGTAATATTTTGGCAACAAGCTTAATTTCTAGCTATCCAAGATGGAATAAAAATGACCTCCGTTGAGTTACCTGATTAGACGGTGAAAGAAGGGGTTTGGTTTTTTGTGTTTATTTATCGCACAAGAAAACGATGTCGTTTGCTCCACTCGGACAGTTCCTAGAGATGTTGGGGAAACCTCAAATTTGCCCCAAACGAATGACTTCATTATTGATTTTAGTACCAAATCTTTTGATTGTATCAATTTTACCCCAAATGTATTCAATGCTAAACAAAATTACTCCAACAAAGATCATACAACATGTACAATATTGTTAATTAAACCAAGTTTTTGGTTCTAATTTCCTATATTACTCAGTATATTATACTTCCCATCACAACAAGACTTCTAATTTATAACGATTTTGTAGCGGACGAAGAAATATTGCTCTATCCTTTTGTCTTTAGATATATAAAAAAAAAAAAAACACAACTTCGAACATTACTTTATTTTTGTCATGTGAAAGTTTTTCAGGGAAGAGAAAATATAAAAAATCAGAAATTCCTCCAACACCTCCTGCTGCTCAGCCAGTGTCCAATGATGCAGCTGAGGAGATTCATTATCATAGCCATAGAGGCACTGTTCAAGAAAATGCTGGAGCATGGAAACGGATCCATCGTGCTTTTAAAAATATGCGACAAAAGATCTGTTTAGAAAAGAAATAAAACCCAGTTTTTTAAAAAAATATTTTAGCTATGATTATAATTACTAATTTGCTCATGCAATTATGTGTGTGAATCCAAGATAATTAAACCTGTTGTTACTTTTTTTTTTTTTTTAGAATATTAGGCCGTGGAAATCTCTTTTTTACGATGTTGATATATTGATTTGATTGCGAGATTCATGATTGAAGTTGAAGATGAAAGATTAACGGAACAATTGTGTATTTGTTTTATTTAGTTAATTAATTGAATAATAAGTATTTTGACTGTATTAATAATTTATTTATTGGTTTTAATTGACTATAAAATAATTTTTAGAGTCGATGTAAATGGTTTGAATTCATCACGCAAAGAAAAAACAGCACTGTCGTGGATCCTGAAAAACCAACCCAGCATCCTTTCTCGAGGGCGATTTCATGATTATATTCTTTGCCACTTATAATCGATTCAGGGTTTCCTTTCAATTTTAGAATCTTTCCAGTATTCGTGCTCTCGAATAATTCTGTTTATTTTTCCCGTTGATTTCTTTGCTTTAGTCTTGATAACTTGCAGCCTCCTTGTCAGAAAAGAGACATGGCTATCGATTAGCTTTTTATACCCAAGAATGTTAAGTAACAAAAACATTCCGAAAGATACAATCTTTGCAGTGCAATGAAACCCAGTATGCTGCAAAAACTTGGCTGCTCAACAAGGGAACAGATCGAGTTTCAATAAATATCAAATCAAACCCCCCAATCTCACCTCATAATTATTCTCACGAGGCAAAAAAATGGTTTGGTTTCCTGAATAAAGTTCGTAAATGATGTTTGCCACACTTCTTTCACCAAACAAGGAAAAAAGACTAGATAGAGAATATCCTTTGATTTCTAATTCCCTCCAAACCCGAGGTTGAATGCTAATACTTCTACTTGCTAGCTTGCAGGCTCATGGAATACAAAGCGAGTGATAATTGTTGAGATAAAGAATCTTTGGTAACGAGAAACTCTGAGCAGAAAAGGAGACTTCTCTTCTACATCACAGTCAAAGGTTCTAATCAGTTGTTTTCTATATATTCAGAGACAAAGAGAAAGAATTTGTATGTCCATTCCTACCAAATCCTTTGTCCTGCTCGAAAGTTAACAAGCCATGAGGCTCAATTTCTAGGGACAGTATAACTCCCAAACGTTAAAGAAATTAACTCATAAGTGTTTTATTGCTCAGGCATGATAATATAATAATAGCCAACGCCAAATTAGCCTTTTGGTCTGCTTCACAGGTCGATCACTACTAAAAATACCCCAGCTAAAAATTTCTTTCAGCAGAGACAATGCCCTCTTTGATATGTTCACTATTGCTATAACAAGGCTGCGTAACTCATCCTAATAAGTTCAAGAATTTCCCTTGACAACTCCGCTACATTGATTCTATAAATGCATTTCACTACCCATTTCGTTCCAAAATTTCAACATTTACATAAGAGTAAAAACAAATGGCTACATTCTCGTATACGATCCCCTTGCCCATCAGATGCTCTACCACCGGTAACAAACAAGATCCTAAAAAGCAAAACCTTAACAAAATCAAAATTACTGGGACTCCTACCAGGTCCGTTAAGGTTGATACACTTAGCCAAACTGCCGGGGTGGCAAAAACCTCGGCTGCTTCAGTCGAAAATGGCCATATCTCCAAAGAGCAGATACGTCAAAACATACCAACAAAGAAGCAGTTTGTTGATTATCATCGCCAAGGCCTCATCGTCGAAGGTGGTGTTGGGTACAGACAGACTGTTGTTATTAGGTCCTATGAAGTTGGTGCTGATAAAACTGCTACGCTCGAGAGCATCCTTAATCTTCTTCAGGTAATTAAAAGCTCAACTCTTCACACATTTATCCATCCCATGCATAAAATGAGCGATGCCTTTGAGTCACGCTGATGGGAATTCTTCTGTAGTGTCAACTGTATTCTTAGTATTATTCCCAACTATGTAGGAAACAGCATTGAATCATGTATGGATGTCGGGACTTCTCAGCAATGGATTTGGTGCCACACATGGAATGATGAAGAACAATCTCATATGGGTTGTCTCAAGAATGCAAGTCCTGGTGGATCAATACCCAATCTGGTAGGTCCTCTCATCATTAACCACACAGTGAACATTAGGAATACTTGTTTTGAGAAGCTTAATAGATTAGCAGTAAATGAAAAGTCTCTGTAAGCTAAATATCCCCAATGGTTAACCACTGTTTTCATGGTTTTGTGATCATCAAATCAGCAGTTTGTATAAAAAGACTCAGGCCTATAAGGGTATACACATAAAAATAGAAAAGATGTAGATATGATTTCTCTCATAATCAATGGCATTTATCCTGTACCATCGAAAAGTGACATTGCTGTGCCTTTTTTCTTTTCCCTTATTAAAAGCGCTCATTCCCCTGAATCGCATATAGTCTGGAAACAGGTCTAGACACATATTTTTAGCTACTCCCACGATTTAGGTTTAGAATTTACAGAGTGGGAGTTATAAATTTTTAAATCCCACATATGACAAAGGTAAAATCAAACAAGTTACCATGGATGAAAAAACTTCGTGTTGCCATTTCTGTTCCTTTTTGAAGTAAGCTACAGGTTTTTGCACCACTTAAACAGCCTTAATTTTTCACTATTTGGGATATTTACAATGGATCTCTATCTAACTGAGAAATTACCATCATGTAGCAAAGCAACTAGTCCTGATTAATGAATAGATGAACGTGTCTTGCAGGGGAGAGATAGTGGAAATCGAAACGTGGGTTGGAGCGTCAGGGAAGAATGGAATGCGGCGAGACTGGCTCATACGAAGCCAAGCAACAGGCCATGTCTTTGCACGTGCAACAAGGTTGATTTCATAACTCAATATTAATTTCTCTATATCATCCTCTAACTTGATCATACCGTACTGACAACTTCAATTTCGAACAGCACTTGGGTGATGATGAACGAAAAGACAAGGCGCCTCTCAAAGATGCCAGAGGAGGTCAGGGCTGAAATTTCACCTTGGTTTATAGAGAAACAAGCTATCCAGGAAGATGTCCCAGAGAAAATCTCGAAGTTGGACAGCAACGCAAAATATGTGAACTCAAACTTGAAGGTGAACTTCACAACCAAACTACAAAAACAAATGCTACAACTTAAAGCACCATAGACATATACTAACAACTATCCTGGTTTCTATTTTTTAGCCTAAGAGGAGTGATTTGGATATGAACCAACATGTCAACAATGTGAAGTACGTTAGATGGATGTTGGAGGTAAAACGTTAACCACCACCATCTCTCTGATAGCTCATACAGAAAACCTTATTGACATGTTTGTTCTTTCTTAACTCATTTTTCTACAGACCATTCCTGACCAGTTTTTGGAGTCTCATCAACTTTCCGGCATCATCTTAGAGTACAGAAGGGAGTGTGGGAGTTCAAATATAGTTCAATCACTCTGCGAACCCGACGAGGATGGAATCCTTAATAGTGGTTTGAAACAAAACAACGACATGAGCCCGCTCAATAGGTTTTCTTTGGCCTCAGAAATCATGGAAGGCAATGGACTACTAGGATCCTTGGATAAGGTCCCTCTAAGATACACACATCTCCTTCAAACCCAAGGAGATACTCAAAACGAAGAGATCGTAAGAGGAAAGACCACATGGAAGAAAAGGCAATCTAATATTGAGCTGTCTAATATGCCATTTTCCATTTAACAAGAAGCATTTACTGAGGGATCTTGCAAGCTGATCGTTGTTGAACGTCACTTGTAAGAGAGACATCCTTGATACAACAAGGCATGCTCTAAGAATGATCAAGTGAAATGCATTCGTGCATTAAAAAAAAAAACAGAGAGCTCCCATATTTCCAATCTTTCTACATTCTGGTCCTGTTTTTAAATAGGACCTGAATGGAGACCCGAATAAAGGTGCCCTTGGTATGAAACGAGTTCCTGGGAAGGTGGCAAGAAGACAACAAAAACCAAGGATTGTTTCGATTGGAATAACCATGTACATGGCGGTAACTTTCAGGGGAAAAAAAACAAAAAAAAAAACCTCTAGGCTGTCGGTAAGACTAATTAAAGATTCCTTCTCTGCCTGTATAAAGCAAGAGAAATTATTCTCATAAGTAAAATGAGTGATGTAATTATTATCATTACAGATTTAATAACACCCAAAAAAAAGAAAAAAAAAGTTAATATTCTTCCACCCATTGTAGAGAGAAGGAAAGGAGTCTTGCGTCAAGGAAAATGTGTAGGAAACTATCTTACGGTTTAATAAATTTAAGAGTGTTTTCGAAGAAGACTGAGATTATACGTCATGGGCGTATTGACTGCAAAAAACAAAATCCTGCATGATTAAGAGAGATACACCTTTTCTATTTCTATATATACACACAGTGACAAGGGCACGGATCGAGAAAGAAGAACCTAGTGTTGTCAAAGAACAGGAATTGCTTTTCTACATGATTTCCAATTTCACCTTGATTGAATCAATGACTCCAGTCCACAAATGTTTTCCCGAAAATCGGCTAAACCTTACGGAGTCTCACTCCTAGAATTGTCGTGAGCAAACTAGAGATTGACTTCTGTCGAGCACCAATTATTTGCACAATTGCTTCATAGGCTTTACAAAGGTCGATCAACAGGAAAGAAAACCTTGAACTCTTTAAGAACTGCCTTGAATAATTGCCAGTTTGAGCCATAGGATTTACAGCAGGTGATAAGATAACGTCGAGATACTGGATCGAATAACTGCCAGGCTGCTTGTGGCGAACTAAACACAACAATCATATAAACGTAAACAGCAAAAACATGTGCGAATACTTCAGTTGAATCATATTTCAATGCTTATAAGCATATGCTATAGAGCCGACGCAAAATATAAATATTTTAAACATTCTGATAAAATGCCCCAATGGAATTGTCAGGCATGCATTTTCCAATGAAAAATGTGAGGCAAGCCCGGTGTTAAAAATTGCTCCTCTCAGAGGCAAGTTAAAAGGGAAAATTACCAATTTGATGATTGCTGCAAATTCGTAACACATGAACCTACCATTAGAAGCATTTTCCAACTACCTATCATAAAAGAATTGAATACTCTAAAACTGTGATCCACTAACCTAAGAGAATAAGCATTTACAATTCCATGAAGCTATAGGGCATTTACAAGATGTATACCCATAAAAACATGAAGGAATAAAAGAATAGTGTACCATGCTAGCAAATTCATCGTCTCTTTCTTCCCAAACTTTTCCATGACCACATAATCA
>Ga0325411_1006330_pt1 | contig 13016 bp, 10 predicted proteins | sample PopdelMetagenome_13_FD_206181 | JGI IMG/M metagenome (GOLD analysis project Ga0325411, IMG submission 206181) | Populus deltoides microbial communities from Bellville, Georgia, United States - Xylem-PdIQD-R4 | ecosystem: Host-associated > Plants > Phyllosphere > Stem > Wood/Secondary xylem... | reverse complement strand
GAAAACGTACATGTTTTTGGAGCATGAAGACAAGTCATCTAAAGGGAGGAGGTAAATCTGCTGGCATTCATTGTTTCAGTAAATTCTTCAGCTCATTGAAGCCTGGAAAGAAAAACTCACAGCTTAACTTTTCCAGCAAGCGTAAAAGCCTTGTAGAGGACAGACCTAACCACTTTAGATCCACCCTAAACAGTTTTCAAATTAAAATAATTAATTTGGATTGATTATTTTAATTTAATTTTAGCTTTTATTTTAAATTAAATCGAGTTTTTACTATTGATAAAGCTAAACCAAATTGATTTTTTTTTTAAATCCAGTCTAATCTGAAGAGATGGGCCAAGTTTTATATCCATGGTATCCAAGTCAAGGTAAAAGTTAAAAGCAACATGTTTTTCCAAGTATTTTTCCTTGTTCTTGGGTCTTAAGAAAAAAATTAATCAGAGCAAATAACTATTGCAATTTTGCTGGTTTTTTATTTAAAGTGTGGTTGTGATTATTTTTTTAAATATTTTTTTATTTTAAAATGTATTAAAATAATATATTTTTATTTTTTAAAAATTATTTTTGATATCAGCGCATTAAAATTATCTAAAAACACTAAAAAAATATTAATTTAAAAAAAATTAATTTTTTTAAAAACACTTTTAAAACATAAAATCAAATAGATCATACGAGCAAACAATTATAAATGTGTTTTCTATGCAAGCCATTTTATATTTATCCATGTAATGCAAAGCAACAAAAATACGCTTGTTCTATATGAAATATCAAATATTACACTAACATGAATCTTTTTTCATAAAAAATTGTAAATATTCGAGATAGTTTATACATATCTTGATTAATTATTTAAAGCCATGAAGTTAATAATCAGTTGAGTTTTTAATAACCATGAGATTTATAATACTCAAACTGATGATTTCTAGAAAGCAAATTTAAAACTTTACCAATTAAACTATATTCTCTTAAAATTAACATGAATATTTATTTTAAAAAGATGCGCGTGAGTTTTTATATTAACAATGATACTTGTCAAATCATTTAAAAATATAAATTCTTGAATGTAACAGTTTTGAGATTTTAATAATCATGATTACACTCGTAAATTTTTTATTTTTATTTGAATTTTTCACGAGTGCAAAAAAAAAAATCATATGATTTGAGAAATTGACAATGACTTATCGAAAATGTAAGAGTATAAGTATTTGAATGCAAGGAATAAAATAAAACAAGGACCAAATTGCACAATAAATCTTTTTTTTTGGTCCTTTTGGCTTGGACCAAACTCCTCCTCCAATTCTTTCTTCTACTCTCCCTAATCTTTATATTTTCCCACAACACCACAAATTGAACCACCAAAAAATGGCATCTCTCTCTCTCCATCTCTCCCGCCTCGCCCGCCACCACTTCCATTTATCTCCCCTTCTCTTCACACCCAAACACCTTTCCATCTCCTTCCCCCGCCGCCGCCACACCCCCGCTGCTTTCTTCCCTCTTTGCTCCTCCTCCTCCCGCCGCTTCTCAGTTTCAGCCACCACTCCCGCTTCTACAGGTTCTGGAATAACTCAATTTTCCTTTTACCTTGCCAAATAATCCTAAAAAGTTTTGTTTACAAAGTTTGAACTTGTTATGGGTGAAATGTATGTATTAGTTTGAAGGTTTTAAGCTTCATTTCTTGTGAATTGAAAGCAAAGGCACATGGTTTCTTTTTTTGTTTGCAGAGAGCTGTAGTGATGGTGGTGGAGTGATCAGTGATGAAAAATATGATGTGATTGTGGTTGGAGGAGGGCATGCTGGCTGTGAAGCAGCGCTTGCTTCTGCTCGTTTAGGGGCGAAAACGCTTCTTCTAACGCTAAATATTGATCGAATAGCATGGCAGGTTTTTCCTTTTAACTTGTGCAACCCCTGTTATTGAATGCCTTACATAATGTCGTTAGTTTTTAGTCAAATGTAACTGAAAGAATCTTGAAAAGAAGAGTTTTTTTTTTAATTCCTTTTTCTTTCTCAGCCTTGCAATCCAGCAGTAGGTGGGCCGGCGAAATCACAACTAGTTCATGAAGTAGATGCTCTTGGTGGTGAAATTGGGAAGGTCGCTGATCGGTAATGCATAAAAAATAGTATGTTTACTTGAGAGCTACTTGCCAGATTGTGCGCAATTCTGCAAGTGTTATTCTTTCTTGTTGATGGCGTGACTCACAGTTTAGAGAAATTTAGCTCTATAGGATTAGGGAATTGGAATCTTGGGCTTTGATATCTCATATAACTTATAGGGAAGGACAACCTACATATTAGCGGGACTTGATGGGATGCTAGGAGGGGATTACTGTGGGGGAACCCTATTGGTGAATTGGCGGCTATATTTGGTTTCTTTCATGCTGAGTCCTATATCGCAGTGCCAAGTCATTCTAGACTCCTTGGTCAGGGTAGAAACCAACCACCTCTCCTTCTCACAAACTTTTCAGAATTGCAACTCTTGATTAATCTTTTTAAGTTCTGCAGATAAGTGACTGTGCCCCTTAATCAAGGATGAAACTGAATTTAGGCACTGGAAGGGTAGTTGGTTGGGGAAACATTGTTTTGTTAGCATGAAAAGGTCAAGAAGTGAACAAAGATATTTCAATGAGCCAAGTAAGAAAATGACAGGCACCATATCATGAAAAAATGAATTATGAGTCTCAGGTTAACACAGGTTATTATTTTCATCATTTTGATGTATTGCTTGTTTTTTTTCCCTTAGGTTATGTTTATTCTCGAAAGTCTTTCATCAATTTGTTTAAAGTGAACTGTCTTAGTGTTAAATATCTGTTTTCTAGCTTCACCTATGAGAGCTTTGTATAACATGCTTCAGGTGCTATTTACAAAAGCGTGTGCTCAACACATCGAGGGGTCCTGCTGTTCGAGCTTTGCGTGCACAAACTGACAAAAGGGAGTATGCTATGGAAATGAAAAAAATAGTGGAGAGGTAACTTAACAGACTTAGCTTTTCTTATTAGCTATTTGTGCTTGCATTTAATAGCTCAAATGTGCCTATACAAAACTTATTCAACCTCATGTTGCTAAAATTGCAATGCTGGAAAACCACATCCAATTTTCTATCAATGCACAGAAGTTATCATGGTCTTTATTTCATACTTCCATAAATAGGCTTTGACCAAACCATGGTCAAAATAACTCTTACAATCATGTTCATGATTGCAATGTCACAGAAGCAGGCCATAGCAGGCAATCCATAATAGCCATGGATTCTTAATTTTTTTTTTCAATCCAATGATTCAGCTACCATGGGAGTATACTAATACTTTCAATTTTTTATAGTAACTGCTGAAAATAAAATACTAAATTTATCTCATTACATTTGTCACTCTATAATGAGTGTGATGGAGGGTCTCGTAGTCATAATAACTTTCAATGAAGATGTACGAATACCTTTGTGCATTTGAATCCAAATTTTTTTTCCACTACAAATCTGCATTTTTCATTTTTTTCAATTATGGATTTATTTTTCAGCACTGTTGCAAATAACTGAATTTTTGCATGCCTCAGCATCTATCTACTGATCTGAGCGATTTGCTTCCATTTCAGCACTCCAAACCTTTCTATCAGAGAGGCAATGGCGATAGATATATTATTAGGAAAGAATGACAATGTGGAAGGTGTTCAGACTTTTTTCGGGATGAATTTCTATGCTCCTTCAGTTGTTCTTACAACCGGAACTTTCATGAGTGGTAAAATTTGGGTTGGTAGAACTTCTATGCCTGCTGGAAGAGCTGGGGAATCAGCTTCAGAGGGACTGACTGAGAACTTGCAATGCCTTGGTTTTGAAACTGATCGATTAAAAACCGGAACCCCTGCACGTGTGGATATTCGTACAGTAGATTTTACTGGATTAGAACCCCAGCCTGGAGACAAAGAGGTCCTTCCATCTAATCTTATGTGTAGGTTCAGTAGATGCATTCAGCATAATTCGACATTGCAAATTACGACTCAAAATTTGGTTTAGAAAACAGATTACAATTGTATGGGTTGTCTTTTTTTTAAAATGTACATGGATACGTGTGGTGACTGGTGAAGATGTTTCATTTATTACCAGCATCCTGCCATTGATTCCCACATTCTCTATTTATCAAACTTTGATCCGTATGTATGCAACGCTCACTGCCACATCAACTACATTCATGATACAGCACTTACAGAGGTGCTAGTGAATTTGCTACTTTTGCATGCAGAAAATGCTCACTGCCACATCAACTACATTCATGATACAGCACTTACAGAGGTGCTAGTGAATTTGCTACTTTTGCATGCAGAAAACTGATCGGCAGGTTTTTGGTGTCGTATAGGGTTCATGTCTCACTCTTTGACACAGACTTCCTCTACCTGAAACAGAACTTTTATCTAAATATAATGGGCCCTGTGGAATCAAAACCTTATTTGGAAAATGATGATATTATGCCTACTATGTGGTTATCAAGTGTTTAAAGTCACGTTCTGATTGTAAGTTAATGATTGACAGGTACATTGGTTTAGTTTTGATCCAGATGTACAAATTGAAAGGGAACAAATGTGTTGCTACCTAACACGCACAACAAAAATTACCCATCAGCTTATTAAGGAGAACTTGCATGAAACTCCCACTTATGGAGGGTGGGTTGAAGCAAAGGGTCCTCGATACTGCCCTTCCATAGAAGATAAGGTATACGTCTGCAGTTAATGTATCCTTCTATATGGTTGCTCTATGTGTCTTTGTTTTTCTTTTCCTTTTCTTTTTCTTTTTTTGGGGGGTGGGGGTGGGGGGGGGGTTGGAAGGTGAAGGAAAAGGTTCTTCTGTCATGGTAGTTCAGTGTCATCGCCTGAGAAAAGATTACAATTTTGATCCATTCTTTTTCTATAGAAAAGGAGAAGAGGTTGTCCCTATCTTAGCTCTTAAGATGCGTGCATATATTTTATAGAACTTACAGGAGCGGATTTTAAATCTGTACATTTTCTGGACACCAACGACTGTCCTAATTGTATAAATAAATCAAGATAAATAATTTCTTGTCCTCTGTCATTTTAAATAATCTTAAGTGCCCTGCATATTCTTATTCCTAGGTGTGTCCCCCACCCATTGTGGTGTGGAAAGGGGGCAAAAAAAGAGATCCTGTAGACAATGAGTGGGACCAATTCGTTGTCAACAGTTTTGTGTATATGACCCCCCTATTCAAATTCACGTGCCTTCTTCAGGGCCTGTGGGATTAGTCGAGGTGCGCGCAAGCTGGCCTGGACACCCACGTTAAAAAAAAAAAAAAAAATTTCACGTGCCTTACATTAATTTAGTGCAGGAGAGTACATGAACACATTTCCTTCTATGAGGTTTTAATAATTGCAGCTAAACTTTTTCTCTGTTCTGATAGATTATTTTAATATTATTTAAGATGGTTTGTTGGTAAGGGGATTATTTTTGGAAAGTAATTTTTTTTTTACTTTACTTCATTTTGGAGTATAGTTTCAGCATGTGTGAATTTGATTTAAGTTCCTAATGCAATATGCATGTCTATTATCTTTCCCCCAGATTGTAAGATTTCATGATAAAGAGTCCCATCAGATTTTTCTTGAACCTGAGGGTAGAAGTGTGCCTGAGCTGTATGTGCAGGTCTGTACCTATCAACTCTGTTCTTCTGTACTATTACTTTGATGAACAGTTGTCTCTTTGGGATTGAGAAGGATTTAACATTTGGACACGATTTGCAATCAAGTAATTGCAAATTGTGTCTGCATTTTCTAGTGTCATTTTGTGACCTGTCGAGCTTCTGGATTAGCATGATCCTGAAAATGCAACATTCAGGGGAAGATGCAAAAATTTCCCTTGTGGTTACAACCTGAACTTTGGTTATCTTGCGCCTTTGTATAATTTGGTGTACTCTATTATAAGGACCTTAACACCATTACCTAAGTCACAAGATTGTATAAATGTTAAACATCTAGTTCAGTTTGCCACCTTATTACCAAATTATGGAAACTAAGGTAAACTACATTGATCCTTATGTGCAAAAGAAATAAACATTTATCACTGGAGTTCATGTGGCCAAATCCACAGGGTACTGTTTTGCACTTCGCTCATAATGATACCTATTTTACCATTTTGACATCAATTGACTATTTACTTGCTTACAGGGGTTCTCAACTGGTTTACCAGAGAGACTGCAGTTACCACTCTTGAGAACTTTGCCTGGACTTGAAAACTGTTCAATGCTGAGGCCTGCATATGCTGTGGAGTATGATTTTCTGCCTGCATATCAATGCTCAAGGTCTCTAATGACGAAGAAAATTGATGGTCTTTTCTTCTCTGGTCAGATTAATGGGACAACAGGGTATGAAGAGGCTGCAGCGCAGGTGATCTGTCAATAGAGTCAGCTTCTGTCTGTATATTGCTGATGTTATTTATTTCTTGTCACTTGTTGGTAATATATTTTTTATTGTTCCTGGCATAAAATGCAACATTGTTTTTTTCCTTGGGTAAATAATTATATGAGGGTTTTGATTTTTTTTTCCTTTTGCTTTCTGTAGGGAATTATTTCTGGTATTAATGCTGCAAGACATTCAGATGGTAAGCCCCTCATTGTTCTCGAGAGGGAAAGCAGTTACATAGGGACGTTGATTGATGATCTGGTCACTAAGGACCTTCGAGAGCCTTACCGAATGTTGACAAGGTAGATTGCCTCTGGAGACTAATTATTCAATTTCTTACAATCATTCCTTTAATGTTGCTTGACGCTTATCTTTGGTAGTATACTATGATATGAAATGCTCATATCTCAGAAGAGCTAATTTCGTAAGTATTTCTCAACCATGGTATAATTATCAGATCATGTTGTCTTGTGCACAAAGATGGAAAGTAGAGATGGTTTTAGTACTATTTGACACCAGGCTATCTCCTTCCAAAAGCCACCTCCTGTACCCATGCTTAACATTCAAGATACAGTTGTTTTTCTATGTAATCAATGAAATAAAAGTGATGGTCTTGAATGTTTAATTTGCAAATACGGTCTTCTATCTATGAACTGCAAATTAATTTCAAATATGCACTGTTGTCATTTTGTTATACCAAAAATACTGTATTGATTTTTCTCCCTCCTCTTAGCCGTTCAGAACACCGATTGCTTCTTCGATCTGATAATGCTGATAGTCGTCTAACACCTCTGGGGCGTGAAATTGGGTTGATAGATGATAGACGGTGGAAATTATACCAGGATAAGCAAGCTCGAATCTTGGAAGAGAAAAAGCGATTGAAAACAGTCAGGATTTCAGGTTTGTATTCTTTCATTCCAACAAAGCTGGAAGTAGACAAATATTTTAATTGTGAAATAGAAATATAAATCATACATATTCAAGAATTTCCTAAATGTCCTGTTAATTGATAGTAACCTTGAAAATGCTCTCTTGGATAAAAGAGGGGTGGGTAGATGGAGACAGAGAAGCAACCAATATGGAGAAATGGGAGCAAGATACATGACCTTTATTTGCTTCTGGCCAAATGCATTTTTGTGCCTATATTGAATAATTATTCATCCACTAGATTGCAATATTATTGCTTCAAATCAATCTTTAATAACAGTGGACAAGAATCTACATCACGGGGATTTTGGGATTACTGCTGTTCTCTTGTACAAATTTGGGGATCCAAAACTAATCCGAGACAGAGAGAGGAAACACAGGGTTGCATGAGGATCCAAGTTGACTTCTGTTTCCAATATTACTTTCAGGAGGAGATTTGGCTGCTGACATTACCCGTGTGTCCGGACAGCCTGTGAGGGACTCTTCAACACTGGAGAGCCTTCTAAAGAAACCACATGTGCAATATGAAGTTTTTGATAAGCATGGTTTTGGGAATGAACAATTATCCAGAGCGGAGAAAGAGTGTGTAGAGATTGATGTCAAGTATGAGGGCTTCATTATGCGCCAGCAAATTCAACTCCAACAGGTGAGTAATCACTGTTCTCTTGTAGGATTAAAGAGGGAATAAATTTTTTTTCTCACTTTTAAATTATTTAGCATGTATATATACATTTGGTGTGTGTTAATTACTTCATCTTTGCATGTTTTTTATATCTTGTCATATAAATCAAGTGCTTATTCTACTTGTAGATGGCCCGTCAACAAAATAGACCACTTCCTGAGGATTTGGATTACCATGCAATGATAACTTTGTCTCTTGAAGCTCGTGAGAAACTCTCCAAGGTTTGTAGCATAAATAATGTCTGTGGACTTCTGACAGGATTTTCTGTATTCACTCAAACTCCTATAGCTTAGTGGATTAAAACTACTTCTGTATTTCTATGTTCTTGTCTGATACAAGTTATGGTGCGAGGGAGCTGTTTTTTACTGTCCTGTTAACTTTTTGCTGTGCATTTGGTATTCCGTACACTTTGCCATTTCAATGCCAAGTTCAAATTTAAGTGTTTGTGAATAATAACAAGTTACAATGCTATCCTTTTGGTTGTTCCAATGAGAGTGAGAATTGAGATGACGCTCTTGTTTGAAATTGTCCTCTATATTCCCACTGCTAGACATAATTTTTTTTTTTTTGAAATTCTTTAAAAATATGGCTGGTCAAATGTAATTTTCAGGTCAGGCCACAAACCATCGGTCAAGCAAGTAGAGTGGGTGGGGTGAGCCCTGCTGACATTACGGCTCTTCTCATCATCATTGAAACCAGCCGAAGGAAAGCTCAGGCACAGAGAAGACACGAGATGCTGACTTCTGTCATGACAGAAACCAATTGTGAGTCCAGCGCCCCTTCACCAAAAACAATAACCTTGTGATGTGTTTGAACAGAGGAGACACGAGATGCTGACTTCTGTCATGACAGAAACCGATCGTGAGTCCAGTGTCCCTTCACCAAAAACAATAACCTTGTGATGTGTTTCTGATTAATCAGTGGTTCAGTGCTTATATTCTCTGCCAGTCAGTTATGCCATATATCACACTGCCATTTTTTCAGAGTAGTTCAATAACAGTTGGCTAAAGACCGGGTCTTACTCTTAATGGAGGCCTTCAGAATGATGCAGTGGCAATTTTGATGAAGTTGTTTGGTGGCAGGACATGTGATAACTCGCTTCTCCCCTTCGCTGATGTTGTCAAAATCCAGTGACAGTTGTCCTGCTTCCATTGGCTATTACAGAGTGAAGTCTTGTACCGAAGTTCACTTTTATGAGTTACTCCCATAAGCTGTGCGTGGAAATAACTTTCTAACAGAATATTCATCATTTAAGTTTTCCTTATTCATAGTGTTGTCATCTTAGCAGGCTAGATTTGTATTGTTATAAATTAATCATACCCCATGTAATTAGTCTCTATTTATTTCTTTATTTTCATCATGGAGGTTCCTCTGAATTGGGAGCTCTCACTCTCATGAACCCTTTTTCCTATGAATTTGGACACTGAACCATTGACAGGGACGAGTGAAGGTAACCGTCTGAGTAGATTGCATAGTCCCTCTACAGTCTGCTGGCAGTATATTTGAAAAGTGGACCATGTGAATCACAACTATTCAGTTATGCCCTGTACTGCAAGAAATAGAGGTGAAAAGATGCTAATACAAATGAAACAAAACATCGCATGACAAAAAGAAGCCCCAAGGTATTCCAAGGTATGATTTTGAGTCGCTTTAATGCGCAGGTGATGTATCGAAAGGTTGATGGAGAAGTGAAACCCAGAGTGCTATCTCTGTTTGGTTCAAGTCGGACTTGGGAATCTGGGATTGTCTTGTTGCTTGGAAAATGATTTACAAACAAATAAATTTTACAAAAATTTCATACAAATGTCGAGGCAATAGGATAGACATGTCAGCTGAAGTTCTTGTGCAGGTGAGAGGGAATGCTGGGAATAATATGAGGTGATGGAGCATATTGTTGGTGGTGTTAGGTGAACATGATGGTTGAGAATGGAAATTTGGATTGCCTCCAATCGTTGTCGATCATACTTCATTTATGGAGCAGGCAAAGGGGAAGAAGATCTTGAGTTCAAGGTGTGTTCCTATCACCTCAAAAAAGATAAAAAAAAAAGAAGAAGAAGAAGGGAAGGCTAAAAATAGAAATGCTATCAAGTGAAAAAATTAACGAGCCATTTCATCTTGCAAGTAGCACAAATTTTGGGAATTCACAAGCGTGCTCTCATGTAACAACAAGTCCTACCCGATTTTCACTCTCTCGTCTCCCTGTCTTTGGTGTCAATTTTGAATATGTCCACCCTGTGAAAAATCAGACGAAATATCCTCGTTATGCAATTAACAAGAAGAAACATCAGTGTTCTTCATCATCATCATCATCATCTGTCATGAATTCTTCCTTATCCCTGCAAAATCAAAGCCATATTCTCTCATTGATCTCACATACACCAACATCCCAATGAACAAAAATGGACGAGGATAAAGAGGAAATACTAATCATTTGATCTTCCAGTCCGTCAAGTTTCAACACACAAATGCCTGTAGAAGACCCCACTTCCGGGCGCTTATTGATATGGTTCGTCTCTTTCTTCATGTTTATTACTGTAGCTGCTGGAGGCAGCTTATTGCTTATGTATCTTGTCCTCCCTTCAGACCCATCTAGGGCTTGGCTTCCTGTTGCGGGTATAGCCCTGGTTTGCCTGCCTTGGCTTTTTTGGTTTCTTACATGCATCTATCGGTTTCTTTCGCGATTCTTTGGATTTCGGGTTGCTATTGGTTCTGGTGGCGGTGGTGGAGGAGGTGGTCGTGCTCGTGCAAATGTTTTTAATACGACAGGAAATGCAGCAACTAATGGCCAGTCTGGTAACATCGAAACTCAGGGCGATGGAACGCAGGATGAGTTTGAAGGGCCCACGATAACGGTAGAGCAAAATGATAGTGGTGGCAATGGAAAGACTGCAATTAAGAGGAATTTATCCTCAAGCAATTCAATCAACAACATATCTTTTAGATCACATGAGAGTGAATTGCCATTGACCTCATCCATGGCATCTTGATCAATTCATTATTGAGCTCAGGTGGATTCTTATCTTTGGCATGGGATATTGATGAAACCTTCTCAATTCAGTCTCTCTCGATCATCATGGATGAAATAAAGGCATTTTACTCGTCCATCTTTCATTATAATTATCTTGAGATTGTTTCAAGAGTTTTGCTGCTTCTTCCCAGATTAATTACTGGGGCATTTTCTTTTTCATCCACTGATTTTCTAGGTGTAGGCATTGCTTCTCTTGCTCACTTCATCTATTGATTTCCTGTCAGAAAAACTCAATTACATGTAAATCTTTCTGGGTTTTGCTATGTTATATTCTCGTTTTTAAACTGTGAATAATTAAGTAATGTTAATACAATTTCCAATTAATACAATTTGTCCTTGTTTCACGTCCAATAATAATATCTTAAGACACAAGTAAATGGCCTTGAGACCAAAACAATCCCATGTTCACTATCTGGCATTTGAAGCTAGAACTTCTTGCATGTCCTGTCAAGCTGTTGAACAAGACATGTGCATGGGCTGGCTGCCAAAAGACTCTCCCCTCTGTCTGATGATTAGTTCTAGAAAGCCATTCGTAGTCGTAGACATACATTGTGCACAGCTTCTTTCATTTTTTCCCTCTTCAATTATGCCTTCAAAAGATCTGATTTGAGATTATATAATTTTATTGTGTTTTTGGTTTCTTAGGAGGTCATAGGGCAGGATCCAAACTCTAGATAGGCTGATAATTAAAGAAAAGAGTCGGTTTCAAGGCATATATAATTAATAGATAGCAGACTATGAACAACCGCATCCCTGACCTTATCATTGATGATCATGTATATTTCCCTGGATATATATATATAAGACTCAACCTTTAGACATGTGGGTCAAATCCAATGACCCGCTGACCTAGAGCTTAGCCTGAATGAGATCAGTGAAAAAACACGATCCTCTTTTTATTATAACAACATTGATGATCATATATGATTGTGTTAGCACAGATTAAAGACTAATTATGCAGGTGTCAACCCTCAGATCCAGAAAATGTATATCTTCTCATTATCATAGTTTTGAAACCCGGCCCGGCGGGTCGACCCGGGCTGGAACCGGGCCGGGTTGATGAAAATATAGAAAAAATCATGACCCGGTGACCCGGTTGACCCAGCAAAACCCGATTGCAATAGCCTGACTTTTGATTTTTTTTTTAACTAAAACGATGTCGTTTTGAATTTTTTTAAAAATAGAAATTGACCCGACCGACCCGGTCAAAACCCAGAACCCAGGCCTTGGACCGGGCCGGGTTTAAAAACTATGCTCAAGATACTCTTTTTATGGAGCTCAAGTTTCTCGATAACCTTATGACAGTCTTTTTATCTATATTAGCAATAGCTTCATGATAGTTTTTGACATTGCGTTTTGGAAATGCTTTTGAAAAAATTTAAAATTTTTATTTTTTTCTTCAAATTAATATATTCTTAGATCATTTTAATATACTGATGTTAAAAATAATTTTTAAAAAATAAAAAATTAATATTTTAATATATTTTAAAATAAAAAACAATCCAAAACACATCTCAAACACACTTTGAAACCAACTTTCATCCTTCATGAATAGCCATCTTCACAGCTCTAGCTGTAATATTAATATACCTTGATTCCAACGCCAAGGAATCAAAGCAAACCCAACATTTGACCTACACCTATGATCATCGCCGGTACTTGGCTGGACGGATACAAACCCTATAGAACGATCATCATCATCATCTAAGCATATTTATGGACCTGAAGTACAAGTGAGAAATAGAATACTTCTCTGCTAGGGAAACAACATCATCCTTGGATGCAAAAAATTCTTCATTCTTTTACTTTGGTACTCGGCTTTCTATGCATATAAAAAAAATATCAAATCATTTAAAAATATTTTAAAAAACATTAAAATAGACTTGAAAAGACATCAATTTTGTATTTTTTCTAATAAAAAGACCTTTTAAAAAGTATTTGAATCACAATATTATATAATATTACCATTTAGGAGAGGCAAGTTGTCTTATA
>Ga0325411_1006329_pt1 | contig 13016 bp, 5 predicted proteins | sample PopdelMetagenome_13_FD_206181 | JGI IMG/M metagenome (GOLD analysis project Ga0325411, IMG submission 206181) | Populus deltoides microbial communities from Bellville, Georgia, United States - Xylem-PdIQD-R4 | ecosystem: Host-associated > Plants > Phyllosphere > Stem > Wood/Secondary xylem... | reverse complement strand
TAACACGACGACATCGTCTGCTAAAGCTGATACAGCTAACAAAGCCAAGGTACCAAAGGCAAACCAGATCTGATGATACTTCTCCATTTTCTTCTTTCTTTTCCTTTTTTCTCTGCTTTCTAAATAAACAAAAATGAATTAGAAGAGAGAGTCGTATTTATATGCCACGACCTGCAGTAAAGTTTCAAGGTGTTTCAGGTATCGTTTTTTAAAATTATTTTTATTTAAAAATATATTAAAATAATATTTTTTTTATATTTAAAAAATTATTTTTTATATTAATAAATACTATTCAAAAACATAAAAATATAATTTTAAATTAAAAAAATAAAATTAGCAAGTTGTGGCAACTCCAAATAACTTATTAATCTCTATTTGTATCTATAGTTAGAATTTAAAATTTTTAAAAAAATTATATTTTAAAAATATTTTAATATTAAATATATATTTTTAATAAAAATAAACAACCACAACAGCAATAATGTAAAATGAGAAGTTGTCAGAGGAAAGGGCCCTGCTTTATTTACATTGTGTTCTGTCTGAGGTGGAGTGATTTGATTTGTTCAAATGATGAGCTGTATTTGTTTTTTCTAGTCTGTGACGTTTTTGTGATTACGTGGCAGGATATGAGAGGTGAAACCTGTGAAATACTGAAAATGGCTTTGCTTCAAGTGACGTTCAAAGTTCAAAGCCACCTACAAAACGAGTTTTTTTTTTTTTTCTCTCAAAAGATAATGCCGCGTTGAACCGAGAAGCTAATAAATAAACTTCGGATTAGATTAATAAATGTTTGCTGCATGCTGTAATGTAAAATATTTTTTAAAAAATATATATTAAAATAATTTTTTTAGATTTTTTACTTTTTATATCAATACATTAAAATAATAAAAAAATATTAAAAAAACATCACTTTTAAAAAGGACATAAAAATAAAAGTCATCATACTCTCAAATAGAAATTTATATTCTTTGCTGCTATTAATTTTTTAAAATACAAACAAAATAATTGCTATTTTTTTTTTTGAAAATAAATTTAATATTGTGAGAGAATTTGAGTTGTGTTCACCTGATAAATAAGTTGAGGTTAGGATAACAAATGGTATAAGGATCACCAATGAGAAGTATTGTCCAAGTTTTAAACTCTTTGTTCAAGACAAGTAGTTCTAGACTCAAATCCTTATCCTAAAGATGGGTGAGCATGACATGGTTTTAGGAATACAATGGGTGAAAGGGTTAGGTAAACTGTGGACCAAAGTTTTTAAAGGAACTTAAAAAAATAATTGAATGATTGATTTTATAGATATAGAGTATAAATTTAGAAAATTAAGTAAGTGAAGAGATTCATAAATTTATTCAAAAAGTTATTTAAAGAGTTTGGAGCTATATTTTAAGAATCTAAAGGGTTATCTCTATAAAGGTTTCATAACCATCTAATTATACTTAAAGAAAACACTTCACCAATTAGTCCAAAGTCATACAAGTATCCATGTTACCAGAAAGACGAAATGAAAAAAGATTGTCAAGAAATTATTACAACTAGCTATCCTTAAACCCAATCAATTTCCTTTCTCTTCACTAGTATTATTGGTAAAAACATCATTGGATCTTGGCGGATGTGTATTGATTATAGAGCTCCAAATAAGAAAATTATTAAAGACAAGTTTCCGATTCTTATGGTTGAAGAACTCCTGAATGAGTTATATGGATAAGATTTTTTTCTCAAAACTGGACCTGAGATCTGGATTTTACAAGATCATAATAAAGACTAAAAACATCCACAAGACTGCCTTTAGAACCTATGAAAGACATTATTCGTTTCTAGTAATGCCCTTTGGGCTTACCAATAATCCATGCTAAAATGGCCAAGACCCACTAATCTAAAATCACTTTGAGAGTTTTTGGGGTTGACAATGTGCTATAAAAGATTTATTAGAAACCACAAAACCATAACATGAACCTTAAATGGACTTCTAAATAAATGAGTTTTTTTCTAGGATGAGTCATCAGAATTGGCTTTTGATAACTTAAAGGTAATAATTTCTAGACCACTAGTTCTTGCACTACTAGATTTCACTTAGCCTTTTTAGTTGAGTGTGATGCCTCAGTGAAAAGAGTTGGGATTGTTTTAATGCAATAGGAAAAATTAATATCTTATTTGAAAAAAAAAACTCAAGAGGAAAACGTTGTATCTCTTCACCTATAAAAATTAATTCTTAGCCCTAGTACTAGTTGTACATAAATGGAGGCCCTATCTATTAGGAAAACCATTTAAAATTAAGATAAATCAATAGAGCCTTAAGTTCCTTTTAGAATAGAAGATTGAAACTTCAACCTAACAAAAATGATTGTCTAAAATCATTGGTTATGACTTCTGTGTGGAATATAAATCTGGAAATCAAAATCTAATAGCAAATGCCCTATCCATAAAGGTTGAAAAGAAAAAAGAATTGTGGGCCATTACAACTCCTTTGGTCAGCTTAGTTGAAGAGCTAAAAGCAAGTTGCTTCGTGGATAAAGAAATTCAACGGGTGTCTCAACATATTGAAAAAGAGACAGTTGGTTTCCATAGGTATCATTTTAAGAATATGCTTCTATTATACAAGGAAAAAATGTTTTTAAACAACCCTATAATGAGCTAAAAAGGAATTTTTTTTAAAAGGGGATGAATGCTAATATAAAAAATTATATAAAGCAGTGTGACATCTGTCAAAGAGCTAAAATGAACAACATTAAACCTTTTGTGCTACTATAACCTTTACCAACACTATAAAAACCTTTGATCTTAATTTTTATGGATTTTATTTAATGTTCACTTAAATTCAATCATTATTCTATAATTTTGGTGGTTATTGACATGTTGTCCAAATATGACCATTTTATTCTTGTAACCTACCCATACAATGTCACTAAAATAGCCAAATTATTATATGGGCTGCCAGAAAGTATTGTCATGGATAAAGATCCCACAATCACTAGTAAATTTTAGGGAGAGTTATTTAGGGTTCAAAGAGTCTAACTACACCTATCTTTGGCTTACCACCCCAAAAATGATGGCCAAACAGAAGTGACTAATAAAATCCTAGAAAGTTATCTTAGTGTTTTACAAATGAAAACCCTAAGGAGTGATCAAAATGGCTCACAATGGCTGAATGATGGCACAACACCAGTTATCACACGTCTCTAAAATCTACTCTATTTGAGGTAGTTTATGGTTATACCCCACCATGAATAATAAAATACATTCCAAGAATAATAGATAACAAAGCAATGGATACATATTTGAGAGATATTAGAAATAATACAAACACTCAAGGAAAATCTACACAAGGCACAAGCAAAACAGAAGCTTCAAGTGGATAAGAAAAGGAAATGAGAGAACTTATAAAAAGGAGATTGGGCTTATAATCTCAAGCTTCAACCATACGAACAATTAGGTTTGCATCAGAGAAAGAATTAGAAAATAGCATTTAGATATTATAGCCTATTCAAAATGCAATAAAAAAATAGATCAAGTAGCTTATCGATTGGAGTTACTTGAAGGGACACGAACCCATCCCACTTTCAATTTATTACTGTTGAATAAGAAAATCAGTTTGAAGAAAGAAGTAAAACCAAAGTTGTCCTTTTTTTATTAGAAAGAAAAACCCAACCTAAAGCCTATTGAGGTATTGGGAAGAAAAAAAACAAAGATATACATGAAAACTAAGAAAGAAATTTTGGTTATATGAGAGGGTCAAGGTTAAGAGGACGTGTTATGGGTGGAGGATTCATGGTTTAAAAAGGTTTACCCTCATCTTGATGGCAAGGTGTTTTAAAGGAGGGGGGAATTGTAATAAGATCTATAATGGATCTGCCTTAATAAAGAAGATCTAACTTCCATGGCTTTCATTTTCTATCTCTCTTATCCTTTTTTCCTTAAGGCAAATGATCATTGTCTTAGAAATTGATAGAAAAGAAAAGGGATGGCAACATGTATGATTATGATGCAACTTTGGTCTTATCAATCTCTATCAATGATTGAAATTCCATATGTCAAGACTATTTACCGCATAAACCAGATATTCTAAAAGCCTTGGAAACATTGTCATATAAGGCAAAACTACAATATATAATTAAAAGTAAAAAAACAACAACAGTGTATAAAAGGGAGAATTGGTTTTCTTTGATTCAATTTACAATTTCCTAAAAGATCTTATTTTAGTTTTAGTTTAAATTTAGAATTTGGTTTATGAACTCTATAAATTATTTAGCGGATAACTTATAAGACTATGGCATTTCTTAAAAATTGAGCATGGATCTTGGGAGGCCCGGTCACCTTAAATTGGTCACCAAACTAATTATTTTCATTTTAATTCAGTCCTTGAAGTCAAAGTCTCTTTCCAATAAAAGTTTTCAATTCATTCAATTACACCCTACAAAACTCATATTGTCTTTACAATTAGATTTAAACTCTTAATTATTATTATAGCATGTGAAGATAATGTGTTTGTAATAAGGGGAGTAATGTGTGGTATGAGCTTGAGTGAAGCTCTCATAACCTCTCTTTTTACCTTGTGACCTGTGGTATTTATATATACCATAAGTCATATAAGCTTACTTAGTGGAGAGGGAAAAAATAATAAGGAATATATGTTCTTCTAATAAGCTAAGTCATTGGTTGGTGTGCCACACTTTTAATTAATAGAAAGGTTGGTACTTGAGAGTAAGTTATTTTTATTAAAGATGGCAGGCCAAGAAAGTTGGTGCAAAATATGTAGTCATTGATGAAAAGGATGACTAAGTCATGCTTAGGGATGACTTTTGATATAAAGGTTAGCGAGAGAGGCCTAGTTGCAAGATTTGGTTACCCTAATATTAGAAAAGGTTTGGTTGGGCTTGTTCTGAGAAGCTTGAATTTGAAGGCAGTCTTGCTTGAATTTTATCCCCTGGTCCTTTATTATAACCTTCGACTAGGCTTAGCTAGGAGAGGTTAGGTTAGGTTGTCCAACCTACTTCTTCTCATTTTCTCTTTTTCTTTCCACTTGATTAAGGGTTTAACTAGTTCACTGGATGTTGGATGGCTTGATAAGATATTGAACTGGTTGACCGATTGTTGAAATTTTTTTTATGGAATGGTTATTACTAGATGATTGACTCATGCTATGCTGCGAACGCTGCGAATCAAGTCAAATATTTCTTGAACGTTAAAAAATATTCAAATATTGCTAATATTTTTTTCCTAACAAAAAACAATTAAATCGTGTGAGGGTTTACCCGGTATAACCCAATTAACTTTACTAGTCCAAAAACAACTCATACAACCTATAAAAACAAATTTTGACTAAACAAAATTTGAAGATGATATCTTTTTTTAATATTAAAATAACAACATATTGGATTGACATTAGACAACCCGGGTTAACGTGTCAAATTCATGACCCATGTTATGTGACTATGATAACCCTATAGAAAGCAAATCAAAATAAATTATTAAGCCTAATTCTCAATCAACCCAATATTGAAGGATGAAATTAAAAATTAATTAATTAAAAAAGACCTAAAAAAACAACTTGAGTTAACATGTCAAACTTGCAACTCAGGTTATAAAACTGAGATAACCCCATGAAAAGCAAATTGAAACAAATTACAAATTTCAATCCCTAACCAACTCAATATTGAAGGATGAGATTAAAAAAATAAACTAATTAAAAAATAACACCAAACAACCTGAGTCAATCCACCAAACTAGACTCGAGTCTTCAGATTGGGATAACCTTATAGAAAAAAAATACATATATATCATGATTTAACCTTGTTTAACCTGTCAAATCCGTGACTTTGGTCCTGATACTGGAATAGCCCCATATAAAAAAATAAAAATAAATTACAAAGCTCGATTCTCAATCGTTTATGTCGGATCTAATGTTGAACGATGAAAATTGTAAAAATCTTAATTAAAAAAATGACATATAAAATAAGCCAAGTTAACCCGAGTTAACCGTTAAGCACTATTACGGAGTCATGAGACTATGATAACCTAATGAAAAATAAACTAAAAGAAATCATGAAGCATAATTCTCAATTATATATAATATTAATTGATGAAATTAGAAGAAAAAAAAGTCAATTAAAAAGAAGGGGAGAGAGAGGGAGAGAGAATGAGTCAATTAGGTTAAAAATAGATTATGAAACTCAGTTCTCAACCGACCTAATGTTAAATGATAATGAGATCAATATAACCTCTTAGAAAGAAAATAAAAAAATAACCTGATTTAACTAGAGTTAAAATGCTAAAACCCGTAATCTTGATCTTAAGACCAAGATATTTTCATAAAAAGCAAATCAAAATAGATTAGAAAACTCAATTCTAAATCGACTCAATGTTGAATGATAAAATTAAAAAAAAATCAATTAAATAAAAGATACAGAAAACAACCCGAGTTAACTCGGGTTAATCCGTTAAGCATTATTCTCGTGTCATGAGAGTAGGATAATCTAATGAAAATTAAACAAAACAAATAATAAAGTTTAATTCTCAATCAAATCAATATTAAATAATGAAATTAGAAGAAAAAAATTAATTAAAAAAATTAAGTGAATTGGGTTAACCAGTAGAACCAGGTTAACTCGTCAAATCTGATCTTTGTGTCATGAGAATGTGATAACTAAATAAATAAAAATTTAATATTTAAAAACTAAATTAAATAAAAAAAATTAATTGAAAAAAAACAAAGAAAAAGAAAAATATAACTAAAAAGCATGCCTTTCACGGTGTGGATTTACACAGTGAAAAGCTGATGTAATCAGTGAATAAAAGGAATCTACACTTTATCATTCTTCACTGCCTTCTGAGAGTACCGAGAGAATCCGGAGATCAATGGCTTATAAGATGAAGGTAACGACAACGTTTTTGACCCAACCCGGTCAATTAATGATTTAACGGCCGTTTATCCATGATTAGAGGTGGAATTAGCAATAGGCAGGCAAGTGTGAAACTTCATCCTAAGCCCATATGTTTTTTATTTTTGTCCGGAAGCCCATGTGTTTGTTTGCAAATAATAATGTTCGAGAAACAAATCCATTCCTTCATTGATTTCATAACGATGTCAATCAGCCTCTATTTAACGAGCGAATAGTTTACTAATTACATGTCAATTTACCTATTTGAATTAGTATTGTATGCTATGAGAGTGAAGATTTCATACAAGGAGCCTTAGTTCAATATTGATGAAGTAAAAGCTGAAACCTAATAGCTGCAATCTTTTAAATTATTATATTTAATTAAAAAAGACTGGCTCCAGATTCATTACTCGTTCCTCTGAATAAAAAAAAAAGCATAAAAGAAAAGCAAGAATTTTGTATGGGGAAAATTGGGAACGCACTTGAAATAGCGGTTCTTCAGATTTAAATTTTTTTATACTAATTTTTTTTAATGGTTTTAGATTCTTTTAATGTATTGATCATTTAACTTTTAAAAAATAAAATATATATTATTTTAAAATATTTTTAAATTAAAATCATAAACAATCCATTCATTTCCGACCATGATTTTTTTAAAGCACAAATGACGATATACGCATCGTCCTAGGAAAGCCTGCACATGACTTAAATGGCTTGAAGGGTGCATTCTAATATTCTATAAGTAGTTACACGTTAAAGCAGGCCCAACAACATGCTCCTCTTTGGTTGTTCTTCAGACCCAGGGGAGCCTCAATCCTTGTTCAGGAACCTTTTAATTGGCTTACTTGAGTAATTACACGTTACACCACCTAGCTTTCTATTAGCGTTTATTGGAGAATAAATATCAGGTTGGACCAAAAAAAAATTTGGTCCGTAAATTTTTTTTAGTATTATAATTAAACTTGATATATCAATTCAAATTTAAAAACTCTTGCTTAGCTCATGTTTTAAATTAAATAATTTGAGGATGTTCCGACATGACCTTATTGATTATGCATGATCAAAAAAAAAAATTCAAGAGAAAAAAAAAAGAAACAGGTCGGGTTAACTCTGCCGAACCCATGACCAGGGTTATGGACTAAGTCAAATTAATTTTTATTTTTTATTATATGATAAAAAAATATAAAAATAAATTTTCCATCAAATACTGAAAAATAAAAATATCACTTTAAAAGATGAAATTGATTAAAAAAACACAGGTAAAACACTAAGTCTTACGATGAGTAAAATATCACTTCATTGTAGACACATACTTGGTGCATTGTGGATTTTTCTGTGCACTGGTTTTTTTTTTTTTTTCTCTCTTAACTTCATTATTTTAAGACAAAATTTAAGGCTAGTTTAAGTTAAACTGTTAAAGAATAAAAAAATTGAAAGACAGAGGGCTGAAGTGAAAAAGGTAAGTGAAATGGGTGGTGGTTTCAAAGTTTATGCAAAAAGGTTTATTTTCATCCTTTTACTTTCTAAATGATACCTTTTCAATCCTTAATTTTTTATGTAATTTAATTTTGATACAAAACTCATTTTTCTTTTTCTTTTTTCAATCCTTAGCTATAGAGAGCAGATTGAAAGGTTTGTTGCATTCTAGGAAAAAAAGAGAAAGTTCTTACTGCCACCGATTATAATCATGAAAAAGAGCAATATTAATATCCACGAGTTCCATTTGACGAGAAAAATTTAACCTGAGTGTTATTTCACCTTAAAATTGCCTAAAAGATAATATCTAACATTGGGAAATCTTTGGGTTTTAGGTTAATTCTTTATTTTTGAACCAATATTTTAGTTGTTTTAAGGCGTTAAGGAGTTTGTGTGGGTCTCTAGATTGTTTTGTATGTGTTTTTGGATCAAAATGGTTAAAATATGAGTTTTTTCTGGTTGAAAAATATTAACCCAAAATTTTTAGTGATTTTAGGGTCGTTGAAAATAGGAGAGGCAAATGACAAGTAATCAAATTAAGTAGACGATGAGTAAAATTAAATAGGCAGGCATGCAGGCACTCTAGCCCTCGCTTTAGGCCCAAAAACTAGTCCATTGGGCCCAGACTCTAGGGCTCCTTTTAAAGGGCTCTCTTTCGATTTTTTTTGATTTCATTCAAATAAAATCAAAATGAAAGAATTTATTTTTTCAAAAAATCATACATCACAAGCTAATACAAATAGACAAACACGTTAAATTGATTGAGTAAAATGAAAAAAGAAAAACAATATTATGCAAGGCTGCACATATTAGACATATTATCTAAAAATAAATATTTTTATTTTATTTTTTAAAATAAATTTCATATATATAAAACATTAAAAAAAAACTATAGATGAATCCAAATAATATTTTAAGAATCTAATACATACAAAAAATATTTTTTAAAAAAATCTATTAAAACAGATGCTAAACAAAAAAAATAAAAAAAATCATAGAAGAGGGATATTAATTAAAATACAAATTAGAAATTTATTTTAAAAAATACATACTAAAAAAAGGTATCAATTAAGACAAAAAAACCAATAAGAATAAAAAAAATAAGAAAATGGTGGTGAGGGTCTAGGTGTTGCGGACACTTTTTAAATAAATAAGAAAAACAAATGACTTGTGTTACAAGCCCGACCAAGTTTAATAATTTTATTATATTTTAAATAAATGATAAAAAAAAAATAGACAATGATAGCAGACATGTAAGACTTTTATATAAAAAAGACCACGATAACCTGAAAAAAAAACCTTGAAAGTACAAAATTGGATAAATATGAACAAAAAAACAATCTGAATCAACTCAAGTTAATGTGATAGAAATGTAACTTGGGTAATAAAGAGCGAGCCAACCCAGGTTAACTTGCAAGATATGTGACCCGAGTCATGAGACTAAGATAATTCGATAGAAAATAAATTGAAAAACACCACAAAACCAATCTTTTTTTGAAAAAAAATATCGAATGATAAAATCAGAAAAGAAAATGAGCCAAAAAATATTGACTCTTGTTAATTTTTCAAACTCATGACTTAGGTCATTAAACTGAAGCACTATAAATAAAAAAAACCATAAAGCTTAATCTCTAACAAATCAAGGCTGGAGGATGAAATTGAAAAACAAATCAATTACACAAAATAATCCAACATAAAAAATTATAATTTAAAAAACGAGGGTGAAAGTAAAATAAAAAATAAATTAGAATGCAACCAAAAATTCTTGATTGAAGGGTTAAACTGAAAAGAAAAAAAATTAACAAAAGAGAGAAATCAAGAGAATGAGGAATAAATTGAAAAAAATAATACACCATAAAACTTGATTGGATGATGAAATTAAAAACCAATAAAATCTTAATAAAAAAGACCAAGGAAAAAAATTAGAATAAAACGAATAAAGATCAAATTGAAAAAACAAATATATGACAAATTGTACTTGAAATGCTAAATTAAAAATAGACAAAAATTTTATAAAAGAGCCAATAACAAAAATTAAAAATCAAAAGTTTAAGAACCAAATTGAGAGAGAAAAATATGACAAATTGTAATTGAAGGGTTAAATTAAAAATAAATAAAACTTTTATAAAGAGTCAGGAACAAAACCTATAAATTAAAAAAATTAGAATAAAACGAATAAAGATCAAATTGAAAAAACAAATATATGACAAATTGTACTTGAAATGCTAAATTAAAAATAGATAAAACTTTTATAAAGAGTCAGGAACAAAACCTATAAATTAAAAGAATAATGACTAAAATTAAAATATAAAAAACAAAGAGTATATAGATGTGTTTTTTTGGGAAAAGAGATAAATGATGAAAAAAATGACCATCGGTGACAAACCACTTACACTTTGTTGTCACACATCGTATCAGGAGGAAGAGAATTTGGTGGCGCTTCCAACGACATGGCAAAATGGCATGTTTGTTCACCGGGAGGTATCACGCACATTGTTCAAAGAGTGTGGGCATCTCCCACACACTAACTTGTATAGAGCACATGCTAACAACCTTTTGAATTAGAAAACCAATTATATGACGTAAAAAAATCAAATTGTCCTCCATGGATTTGAAAATAACAAAAAAAACCTTTGTTAAATGTTGAAAATATCCTTGCACACATGTATTATTTTTTCTTGATTCCAAGGCTAAAGACCTCTTTTTACTATATTTTAAAAAACAAAAACACATAAATACCCTTGGTCAACAACTTTAATTTTTTTATTTTAAGGATATTGTAGTCATTTTATTTTTTAATTTTTTTAAAGATGCATAAACCCCCTACAATCTTTTAATTACCAATGGGTTATGAGAAAATACCAAATTACCCTAACCCCAGGGCATATCATTTTTTCTTTGAAGGGCAATAAAATAATTTCATCTATTTTTTTATGTCTTAGTGTATAGTCATTTCGCCATATATTTTTAGTAGCGCTTAATTACTTTCATGGGACAGAAGGCACAAAAACAATAGAGACAAATATATATTTGGTTAAAAAAAGAGTAAGTTTCTGTACTTTCAAAATAGAATGTATAAAAAGGATATATTTCCGGAGATAAAATTTATTATTTTTTATTCATAAAATATCATTGTGATAAACTCTCAATTTTAAAATTGTCAAATTACGACATGTAATGATAAAAATAGTTATTATCGTAATTTCAAAACGCAACTCGAGGGTCGATCTAAGGAAAAGCCTGGGTCATGGGTCAGGTTAACCCGAGTAAATGTAAGGAAAAAATGGATATTATCATATTTTAAAAACTCAATTTAGAGATTTACCCGAAGCAAGGCTCGAGTCACGAATGAGTTGGGATTGAAAAGTGATTATTATTATAGTTTTAAAATTGAACTGGGGGTCAACCCGGGGTAATACCTGATCATATATATGGAAGGTCAACCTAATGATGATCCGGGCGAACATAAAAATAAAAGTGACTATTATTATAATTTTAAAACTCAATTCAAGAGTCAACCCAAGGCAAAGTTCAGATTACAGTGGAGAGGGCCAACCTAGTTAACCCAATTTTTAAAAAAATATATAAAATCAAACTTGTTTTGACACTTTTTTTTTCAAAAAAATCAACGGGTTTTTTACTTGTGTTTTATCTCGAGTCAACCCGGTTTTTTGACCTCGTCAAGTCAAGTAAATCCTTCCTTTATTTTTTTAACAAAAGTTGGATCAATCCAAACCTCATGTAAGCCGAGTTCCATTTCAACCTCTCAGGTTAGTCATAGTTTTATAATTGGAGTTATTATACTATTATCAATTTCAACACTTAATATAAACTAAAGTAAAAAAATAATATCCAATTATTTTTTAAATATGTAAGTTTGATAGTAATTCATATTGTGAATAAATAGATTTTTTATATTTTATTTTATCTTATCCATCATAACTAAACAAGATACAAAGAAAGTCATTTTTATTTTATACATCACTACTAAACACAATTTCATCTTTGTTTTTTTATCTTGTCTTCCCTGTCTCAATTGTCTATATTTTTCTATTTCGAAATAGTAATCAAACGATATCTCAGAGTCTTGACAATAATTTATGTGTTCTTGTATTTAGAGAGTGTTTAAGAATATAACAGTGATTGTTTTTTAATATATATTTTTTAAAAATATATATTAAAATAATATTATTTTTTTTAAAAAATATTTTTATATTAACGTACCAGAAAAAATTAAAAAATTAAAAAATTAATTTAAAAAATTTTAACTTTTATAAAACACAGTCAAGAAATAAATTGCTAGTAACATGATTGGGCCAAGCACCGTAGCCATGTAGGCGGGGAAGTGACCACACTTTCGACGGGTCCACGCAATAAAGATAAAAATACAAGAAGCAGCAACTGCGAGCATGCTTGGTGGAATGAGAACTGGACATCTGTACCCAACGAATTCAATAAATGTCGAGAGATGGAGCGTGTCTCTGGTGGCTGGCTTGGTATATGGACCGTTATACGCGGATCTTCCTTGATCTTTTTTTTTTTTGGCTTCAATGAATTTAATAAACGTCGAGAGATGGGCCATGTCTCTGGAGGCTCTTAGTACAGGATCTTCCTTTCAGATTTCTTGATTGATATTTTTTTGGCTTCAACTTACCATGCTTA
>Ga0325411_1006327_pt1 | contig 13018 bp, 3 predicted proteins | sample PopdelMetagenome_13_FD_206181 | JGI IMG/M metagenome (GOLD analysis project Ga0325411, IMG submission 206181) | Populus deltoides microbial communities from Bellville, Georgia, United States - Xylem-PdIQD-R4 | ecosystem: Host-associated > Plants > Phyllosphere > Stem > Wood/Secondary xylem... | reverse complement strand
CATAAATCGCGTTTAAAAGTGTGTATATATATATATATATATATATATATATATATATCTCTGGTGCCCATGATTTTTTTGCCAGCAGATAAAGTGAAAATGGGATACAAGTTGTCTGGCATCGAGTCCATATCTCTTCACTTAAGAGTGGTATCTAATTCCATCTCGAGAGAGAGAGAGAGAGAGAGAGACTGTCGATTATTGAAAGGCTCATCGAAGAGCTATGATTACACAATGAGGATAGACTGTCGAGATTTAATATTCAACATATATCCATCCGTACTTAATTATAAGCAGAATTACTCCTTACAAAACTTGAGAAGAAAAATAATGGCAAGCGCTTTTATAATGATAAGTTACGCTATATCAAATTGTCAAAAAGTAAAAGAATAATGCCATACTAATAATGAATTATAATTTCATATAAATACACGTTGTAACTTAATTAGGATGCTAAACTTGTTTGTAAATTAATCATTTTTGAAAGTAAAAACACATAATATATACTCAAGCAGATTTATTTTTATGAATAGGCAACAGGAGAATCACACCAAGCAGGATTAAAATCAAAATCACAGTCTATTACAATCAAAGCCCATGCCACTGCTTCTAAAGTGCAAGACCTCATCAAAAGCAGACACCAATACCGATAAACTAGAAGAAAATTCTGCAGATTTACGTTGATGCCACCCAAGAAGACTACAGGAGCACAACTCAACCGGCCAAACTTTCTACATATTAATTAGTTGTTTTTATGGTTTGATGCCACTTCTGGCTTGCATCATAGTGCCTTTCTTCTCATCATCAGTCGCGCATTACCCATTTACGTTCGGGTCACTGTATGAAATCACACTCGCACTCCCTATTGTGGTCTACGCGCATGCGTCAATTAAGCTAAGCTCTTTCATATGCTTTACTGCAATATCGTAGCTTGATAAGGAAAAGATCTCTAGTTTCTCGAATATACACGGATGAAAGTGATGTGTGCATGCTAATGTATAGAGAAAGAATGTGATAAATATGTAGCAATTTGCTAGCTACTCATTACATGGATGCAGGTAAAGTTTCGTCAACTTGGTGCCATCTTTCCACCTCCGCATGGGGGCATAGCTAGCCCTTGCATGATTATTCAGAGATGCAGGATGTGTGTACGATTGAAGGGAAAAGCGATTGTAAGGACATTGTCCATGCATAATAATGCAACCATTTAACCAATCCCTTTTCTTCTTCTCCTCTTATCTTGGACCACATTTGAAATCAAAATGGTCATGATATGAGTTTTGACAAATTTAACATCGCACAACCAATCAGTCATAAATCCAAGTACATTCACGCACCGTGGGATCGATCTCATGCACACAAATAAGTTTGAACCATCATAAATACTAACGGTGGAATGAGTCTCACTCTTAGGCCTTATTGATGAGAGATTTAAAATCATTGATCAGTATAAATTTTTCCCATCTAGTTAGAAAACAATCACCAAATCTTTATTTAAAAGAAGGAAATACGATCACATCAATATAAATCCAAGACCTAAATCTATAGAAACAAAATTAAAAGAAAAGAAAATAGGTAATCTAATATGATCATGAATGAGAGGATGTGCCAGTGAGAATCACAGGCAACAGCGAAATGGTGGTTTTCTGAAAAAACTAGGTTTTTGTTTTTTTAGAGAGAAAAGGAGGGGAGGATCGGCTTCATATCTAGATAACATGATCCATTACATGTTTTTGTTGAATATGTTTTCGAAATAACTTTTATTTAGCCGGGAAAAAAACCAGACAACAAGTCAACAGTTTCACGATAAATATAATAAGGCATCGAATTGAATCATGTATATACCAATTCATGGTATTGGTACCAATGCTTTTGGCCCAAATATCCCCTCCACTAAGAGACGTGCATTCGTGTGGGATATCAGAGGATGAAATTCCATCTACGAAATGATGTGCCATATATATATATATATATATATATATATATATATATGATGATCATGATGATGATGCAATGTCTTAGTCCACGAAAACTTCAACATAAATGATCTTGGCCTCATGCTTCATGCGGGGACCCTCTGGCGAGACCAACTTTTTCACCGACCCAGATAGAGATTTATAGCTGTAAAATGTGAGCATATATATCATATCATATACGTACGCCGAGATAGCTCACGGAGAGATTGGGGCGTGCACATTCTTGGTAGGCTAATATAGACTACAAGAAGGTGCTGTAGGACCCAGTGAGGATCCTACGTGGCACGAGCGAAAAGCAATGATGTCCCGACCGTGAGCATCTGATGACGACTAGTCTCTTCAGCCCACAACCGGCGGCTTGGGCGCCACTACCACCACAATCATCCTTTCCTTAACCTATATAGTGAAGATAACCTAACCCAAGGAAAATTAATTTTAGGGCTTATGATTGCTGCATTGGCTATCAATAGGAAAGCAAAACCTGTCCTGTCGTTCCAAAAGGAATATATTCCAACCCGTCCTCAAGAGTTTATAAAAGTACTTGATTGGCGCCTTGGTGATATCTTTGATTGGCAGTTTTTTTATATATTTAAAGTAGTTTTTGACTAGTTTGAGATGCATACATACACTCCTAGCTACTCCCTTTCCATTTTGCTATGTTTTTTTTTTTTTTTGCAATTAATTGATTCAGTGAAGCCTAGTGCTGATCATCACTAGATCCACACTAAAATTCCCAAACTAATTAATGAACTCGATGCAAAAATTCAGTTGATATTGCTAGAAATCTTTCTTGAAATTATTATTTTTTAAAAAATTAATTTTTTTTTAAAAATAATTTAATTTTATATTTTCAAATAATTTTGATGTGTTAATATTGAAAATAATTTTGAAAAAATAAAAAATATTATTTTACTATATTTTAAAATAAAAAACACTTTAAGCCAGTATGAAGGGATCGTGAAATTAAAAATCATGCATAAATTAATGATAAAAACAAAAAAAATATCTGGACATTAACAATTATATATTTTTTTGACAGAAAGTTTAGAGAATGCATAAACCTGTTATCCTTATGCGGTGTCTCAATGTAGACAACATAAATAAATTATTTAGTTGATAAAATCATGTGGTTCCATCAAGCTTGAAATATGTTCTTTATTACATTCAAAATGAGAGGACTAATTAGCAAATAGAAAAGTTATATATTTTTTTTTATTAAAAGCTATTACTCATTTAACGAAAACACAAAGTCACGAATCTTCAAAAACAATAACGCATGGTCATAAAGCTGTATACATTTATAGCCATCCGACTATTAATAGTGTTCTGTGTACCATTGATCCTAGCTTCAATTTCGCTATACACAATTCTTTTTTTTTTATTATTTTTTTACTAGAAAAAAATTAAAAAAGAATTTATGGTCCCTTAAGCGGGTAGTGATGTGACCCTATATATAATGCTATCTTGTAATTTTTCCCTTTTTTAAACTTTCAATTTCACGGCAAGAATAATTTGTAATTGAGGTTTTTGTAGCCAACTAATTGACCTGAAATTAAATTCTAATTAAAAAAATGAATTTCCTTTTGAATTTTCCATAAATGCCAGAAGAATTTTTTGAGTGAATTACTCGAAAATGGATCGAGATCCTCGGATATTTTCGAGAACATTATTTAGTAGATACTCCTATTTGATAATTAGTACCAATATTCTCTCTCTCTCTCTCTCTCTATATATATATATAACTCTTTATTATGATAATAATCTACGTAAAGAGAAAAAATTAAAAAAAAAAAACAAACTACCACAAAATTGTCATGCAAAAATAACAGTAAGAAAAGAAAAAAAAAAAACAGGGGACAGACGCAGGAAAAAAATGTACATTCGACAGTGACAGTTCCACCAAGGATGCCCTTACCGAGACTTGCTTTTCTTAGCTTTTTAATTCTCTTAATATTTAAATAAAATAATATAAAATATTAAACATCACTGCTCTCTGCATGGCCACTAATCACTTTATATAAGAGGTCTGGGGGACACTGGAAATTAAAAACGAAAGAAGCTTACGGGTTAAGATACGAAAACTATTCATTTCATTCCTCTCAAACCCTAAGCTTTAAGAAATTTAATAAAACAAAAAGAAAGAATTTTGAGGAGGAAGATGGTTAAAGAACAAAATAAATAAACACGCAGACGCCTCCTTTATCTTTCCATCTCCTTCTCTTTCTGTCTGCAACTCTCTTCTCTTGATGTGATTCTCCACCATATCTCCCACCCCAAAAAACCCTATCAAACTTTACAAAAGAGAGAATTAAAGCTCAAGCACCATGGTCTTCTCATCCATTCCGGTCTATCTAGATCCACCCAACTGGCAGCAGGTAGTTTTTCCCCCTCTTATTTTCTCTCTACTTGCGACTAGATAGCTAGCTTCCTCTCCAAAAAAGCAGTACTTCAAAAGATAAATAATATTCCTATATATCCTTCACTTTTTTTATTTTTATTTTATTTATCTCCTCTTGAATATACTAAATATTTGATTTCTTTCTTTTGTTTTTTTTTACTCTTGATTTTGCAGCAGCATAATAATCAACCTCCTGCTGGAGCTGGGAATGAAAACCCTCAACTTCCACCGCCGTCTGGACCACCTACAGGTGGTGGCGATGGTGGTGGCACCACAGCTGGCTCAATCAGGCCTGGATCGATGACTGATCGAGCCAGGCTAGCCAAGATTCCACTACCTGAGATGGCTCTCAAATGTCCAAGATGTGAATCAACAAATACCAAATTCTGTTACTTCAATAATTATAGCCTCACCCAGCCTCGCCACTTTTGCAAGACTTGCAGGCGATATTGGACTAGAGGAGGTGCACTAAGGAACGTGCCGGTTGGCGGTGGCTGTAGAAGGAATAAAAGGAGCAAAGGAAGTGGTAGATCAAAATCTCCAGTTAAAGCTGGGTCTAGCTCAAGTGGTGGACTTTCTTCTAATGGTGGCACTACTGATATTACAGGGAACATGGCCACTCCACCACCACTGTTGCCAATTTTTCCACCTTTACATCATCTTGGTGACTATAATTCCCCAGATATTGGGTTAAATTTTGGAGGAATCCTGCCTTCAGTCGGGGCAACAGGTGGTGGAGGTGTTGAATTTCACATGGAAAATAGTACTAGTTCAAATAGTGTTGGCGGATCTGTTTTATCCAGTGGACTTGTTGAGCAGTGGAGATTGCAGCAAGTTCAGCAATATCCTTTCTTATCTAATTTGGAACCATCAAGTGGATTGTACTCATTTGAGGGTGGAGGGATTGGACCATCAAATTATGCTGGTCAGATTCGGTCTAGGCCATTGGACAGTACTGGGGTTACTCAGCTAGCTACGGTCAAAATGGAAGGGAATCAAGGGTTGAATTTATCAAGAAATTTTTTGGGAATTTCAGGAAACGATCAATACTGGGGTGGGAATAATGCATGGACTGATCTTCCGGGTTTCACTTCTTCTTCTACAAGCCATCTATTATGATTTTGATGTGTTTTTCTATCCAAAACTCCACCCTGGTGTTTTCTATTGTACTACTACAGGTTCACTAAAGCTATCAGTAATTAACTCGAAGAAAAAAGAGGTGTTTCAAGTTTCAACCAATTATCCTAACTCTGCAAGTTCCAATCCCTAGAATCTTTATGCTGATCGATGTGAAGGATGGATCAAAGAACTTGTCTATTCATGATCTACTGAATTAAAGAACTTAGAAATGGTAGGGCTTCTAGTCTTGAAGTTTATTTTTCTGTTAGCTAGTTTTTTCCTTGTATTCTATTCTATGGGATTATGTTACAAAAGTAGGGTATATGTTTTCATGGAGTTGGTTATCTGACATGAATGGCTTAAATTATTATAATTGGCTTATCAATATAAGCAGCGCAGTGTACTCAGGGATCGATTTTCGTTGATATGATATGTGAAAAGAGAACTTCTTTGTTTGCACAATTTGCTTCTTCTTTCAATCTGTGAAAGTTATGTTTTCTTCTTTCTTTAGCATCATCCCCAAAATTTGGAAGAACAATGTGTACATTGTCTAATTATATCATGATGATCTTTATCATTTGCATTAAATTCATGCATCCTTGTCCTCGTGATTGAGTTTGCTTTTATCGAACCCGTCTTTAATGCTAAAACGAACCACTCTAGCGAAGGAATTCGGCCTTTATTCTTGTTAAGTGAAAGTAGCTTCAGAGTTTGACGAGCCTCACTATTTTCATGAAATGTACACAGGTCTCCATACCCTGCAAGTCTGCAACTCTCTTTCTTGTGCCCGTTATGCTGATAATACTAGAAAGAGAACAACCACGTACACTAATGAGACAATGTTTAGGGTCTTCTTGGCCTTTTAAGGTTAACAGTACAGTGAGCTAGTAATCTCCCTTTTCTGGCGAGTTCTTGATGGTTATGTTATACAGTTTGTGTTTGGAGAGATATAAAAATCAAGTGCTTAATTCCTACCATGTTATCAAAGCTTCATTGATCAAATTAAGAATCATGAGTTTTGAATCTAGCTACCATTCCATTCTTTTTTCTAATTTAAATTGAATACAGACCAGATAGTGATGAGTTTGTGCAATCTTAAATCAAAATTGTTTTAGTAATATAAAATCGTATGGTGGAAACTTCTCTAAACTCTTGGATTGGATTGAATGGTTCCCTGACTAGTCTTCCTTGATCTTTCTTAGTCGTAAAGATTTCTTTCTTTCTTTCTTTTTTCTTAGTACCTCATATCATCGAACTTGAAGTGAGTCATTCATTAATTTCCCGGTAACCTCAGTTCCCTTAATCATCCATTTCCCCAACTTCAAATTCCTAAATGTCTCTTTGCCCTCATAAAGTCTTAGGAATTATAACCTGGGACAAGTTATTTTTCACATGCCCAAGAAAAATCGTTGCTGAGCTCATTAAGCTTTGTGCCCTCAACTTCTTTAGATTTTGACACAAAAGTGACGGAGTGAGTGTTGAGAAGAGAGAGTGGTAAAGAAGAATATCGTTTTGGAAGGTTTTGGACGTACTTATTTGTTTGTTTTGTGTGGAGACTGAAAATGATTATACAATTATGGGTGATTGACCAATTGAGAAGTACTTATTTGTTGTATCCGTGCTTGTTAGAAACTGAGAGTGCTAGAGATAGATATATATGGACAAGAAGGAGCTAAAGAAAGAAACGCCAAAATTCCACTCAAATCCACGCATAGACACCCCATGATCTAGTATAGGATTCTTGGATTTTGTTTGCGAAAAACTAACGTAAGACTACAGTCTCTAGTCTCTAGTCTCTAGACAGAGTCAAAAGTTATGCAAGAATGTACAAAAACTGCTAGAACTTCTTCAACTTTTGTTTGATTTTTTGTTCCCTGACCAATATTATAAAAAGAAAAACATAATGTCTGTAATCTCAACCGTGTTTTATGGGGATTATGATCGTCATTATTGAAAATCTTTGTTGGGTTTGAATCTTATTATAAGGGAATATTGGAATCTGGGATTTAGATCTGCTTTCCCAAAAACCAAGGCTGTTTACCATAAAGGAATAAAGCTATTTCTAATCTGTTAAAAAAGCAAATCTCTCTCTCTCTCCCCCCTCTCTCATGAGATTGAAACAGTGATCGTGGATATGGGGTTTTTTGAGGTCAGTTGGTTGTGAGGGATTTTGATGAATGACGAGAGTGATCCGAAAATTGTCGATAGAAATGTGACTAGGTGAGGGTGTAGGTGATAAAAAAAGAAGAAAAAGAAAACATAGAAAAGAAAGAAACAAGGAGAAGAAGATTTGAAGAAGGAGCTCGGAAATCCAAGCAACGGCATGTTGTATTAACGTTTTTGTTGATGCCACATGTAATGTTATAGTTTAGGCGTGAGGATGCTCTCTCTGTTTCCATGGCAGCTTTCGCTTTTGAGATGCATTGTTTTTCACTTCTTTAAATCTCTCTTTCCCTCTCCCTCATGAGTCTCTGAGATTCCAGTCTTTCACTCATCACGTTCTTCCCCATGTGCTCGATCATGCAATTTGTTAGATTCTTGGTCATTCTCGGTTTGGAAATTAATCAGAGGTTGCTTTTTTTTTTTAAGAAAAAAAATGGCAAAACGAAGAGAGTGCCAAGTTTTTTTATTTTTCAAATTATATATAAAGTGAAAGAATAACTTAAGTAATTAGATTTTTTTTCTCAAACAAATATTTAAATAACCCATTGACATTCACCTCGGAAAAAACAAAAGGAAGCATAGATATTCCAAGCTGTAAAGTCCTATATATATGTTCTTGCTACTGTAAAAATAATAATGATGATTAACAAACAAATTCAATTTATGAACAACTTATATATATATATATATATATATATATATATATATATATATATATTACGGTATATAGTATTTTTTAAAAGTATATTTTAATTAAAAAAATATTAAAATAATTTTTTTTTGTTTTTAACATTAACATATTAAAATCATGAAAAAATTTAAAAAGTATTATTTTAAAATAAAAATACAATTAAAAGGAGAAGTTTTGAAAAACAGGACTGTAGAGTGTCGTCAGCATTGCCTATTTTTGTCACGCTCAAGTTTTGCGTCGGCTCATAATCTTTTGCTTCCTTTAGCCTGGCAATACCATAGATTATTGCGATGACGCTGGACCCACATACGAACTCTTTTCTATTTTTCTTATGTTAATTTATATATTATTATGTACTCTTTTTAAGAATTATGAAAGTACGAATGTACTAATAAAAATAACTTAAATGTCTTTTATTATTATGTTGAAAAATCATGTGGGCTTATGTTAGTAATGGTATACTTTTGATTATAAGATTCGTAAACTTATGAGCTAATTATAGAAAAAATCAACAAGTAAAACATGCTTTTGTTTATATAAACTGTTTAGAAATGAGCAAAATTCTTGTTCGATTCGTGAACTTATGATTAGCTAGAGGCAGCATGCACGTCAACAATCGGGGGAAAAAAATCATATACCTATCTCTTATTTAGTATGTTTATGAGCACCTACGTCATTGACCAATACCAGCAGCAGTACTGTGTCGTAAACTTAATTTATGAGCCATGGGAGTGGGGAAGCTAGCTAGGAATGAAAGTTAATTACAAAGACGAGACATGGTTTAGTGATTAATTAAGGCACAAGTGTATCTTATTTCTTATTCATCTAATTTTTAATCTTGGCCTAATTGACATAGTTTTGTTCGTGTTCGGGGCTAAAGATCTCATTGGGTGAATGTTTATACTCCTTGCTCCCCCTTACATCATCTACCACATACAAGTTATTGGAATTTTGCGTGGAGAAGCACTACTTTTCATTCAAACACAGCTTTGTAATGATTCTACTATATATATATATATATATTGCATCCTGCAATAATTATGCAAGCATACATGTCTTCATATATATGGAGAGAAAACACATAGATATAGAACCACATAGTTGACCAATCTCCCGAACAAGGACTCGATCTCTTTTTTTTTTTTTCCTTACACTTGTAGTTAACTAAACCCTCATGATCTGTAATTATCTTCACTAGCTAGTATAGGAGAACATCCCCACGAAAAAAATCCCAAATGCCCTTTGAAATTGTGCTGGCGGGGATATTATATATGCTCGGAGGGCAACACAAAAAAGGAGATCCCATGTAGAACCATATACGAGGAAAAAACAATAATTAATATCACAAAGTATATGCACCATTATATAAAAAACACGTCCCTTTGTCATTTGATTATTCTTTTAAGAGATAATACTTATTTTATTTATGCTTATAATTACAAAATAGTATTCAGTTGGTCATAAGATTTCACAAAATTAAGAAATCCAAGGATCGTTACAGCCAAACTTAAAAGAGACTCCACCATCAAATGTTTCCTTTTCTTGGTGGCGTATTCCCTAAGTTGTTAAATGCTTCACGAATTCAATATTTCAATTAGGTGAAAAATAATTAAATAATAATGATTTTTTTCTGTTTGAATCTATCTTTATCCGCATGTAACGGAAAGATTCTATACTAATTCTAGTATTACAAGCAGTAAAGTCGAAACTAATTTTAAATACCAAAAAAAATATAGTTTTAAAATAAAAATGATTAAAATTGGTGGTTATCTTTTTTTAAAATCTTGGACTGGTGTAGAAAAGAAAAACGAATAGGTGAAAGATATTAGATTAAGCAGCACTTGCACAGACATATACTAGGGCAATGTTCAGAAAGGTTATATATGGAGGACAGGACCATTGCTATATATCATGCGATTCATACAGGAATACTACTCTTTCATTAGCAGTCATGTCTCATTTACATAGTATAGTCCAGGCCTTTACGAGCAAGGATGGCTCGAGTTTTCTTCGAAGATATTCAGCCACCAGATTTTTAACTTTTTTATATATATAGATGCTCATAATTAACTATCTTAGTGCTTAAGTTATAATGCATGTGTATCTTGGCTTTACTGAAAGCTCTTGCTTAGAATTCCCATTCATGCTATCCTAGCTAGCTGACAAGTGATTGTGGACCTTAGTGCTAGATTATATGAAAATTCGATGCTGCTAATCAAGCAAACATCTTACAATGTAATTATTTGTAGTGCATGGGGATGCTTTTTTGGCCTACAAGGTTTGACCGAGGATTACACCAATGAAAAGCCAATTATATGGTTTTGGTTGTTGTCATTATCTCTCTCAAAAGATCAGATCAAGATTGGTCGTCTCTGGTAATTAATTAACAGGCAAAATTGTGGATATATTATGTGTGATTGTCTGTTCCTAAAAAGCATTGGTTCAAAAGAAGTTGCTAAGAAAGTGTATTGCCATTAAAGAGGTCGGTCGGAGGACTCCCTGGCTGATATAACTCCTTAACTCTTTCTTATGTGGCTACAACATTGGGTTTTTAATTACTTGATTATTTGCCTCTGTTTAAATTCATATCACGTCGACGTGCCACTCACTTTAGTCCTAAAAGTAGTCTGGATATATCATCATCTTGTACTATTTCTATTTGGATTTGAGAAAGAAAAAAGAAACGCGATCGCCTAGCTCTTTAATCTAAGCCCAACTCTTGAGCTACTCGTTGCCAGAATTGGTGGCGGAAAAACGAAAAAATGGGAACGGGACAAGCGCCATTCTCTCTCGGTTCTCGTGAGTCGAGACTCGAGAGTTATAACAACTTTGAGAGGATTTATGAGCTTTATTGGTGCTATTACTCATCAAATTTCTACCTTTGATTGAGGTGATTACATGATTAATTGATAATGATTTAGGGCAATTGACAGACATAACCTTTTTTCAACGAGACCTTCCCTGTTTTGACTATTAGCTACAGCCATGTCTTGTCAGTTGTCCTTAAAGTCGTCTTAATGTCAATGTAAATGATACTTCCGACCAAAGTTAATGTTACTTGAAATTAAAGTATGGATCTTCACTCTTCAACTCATCAACCGCCATTAGTATACTAATAGCAAAGGTTGTTGATTTGAGCTATAAGAAAATGACTTATTCAGTTTATATGTTGATGTTGTTGTTGTGATTTAAATATATATATATATATATTAATATCACGTTTATAAAAAGTGAATTACTCCCTTAATTAACCTTGTTATAAAAAATATGTTAAAATTCTTCATAGATTTGATGAATCATTAATGTCTTTCAAGGCAATTTTTTATCTTTTCATGAATGAAAAATACTGATTAATTTGTGAACTTTCAAAACTATTTTTTTTAATAAAAAAATGGCATGTTTCTTTCAAATCATGAACGTGGACAAATCTCTTTCTACCATATAGATCAATGGAGAAAAGAATTGCATAATCATGCTCCATTAACGAAAGATTTTAGTCTCTCAACATTGTCAATGGACATCAATCTCATTTAAATAACAAAATAAACTATCAAAACATTTACAAAACTCTCATTCGAATAGAGAATCATATCCGAAAATTATATCTGAAAATACCAGGCTTTGATAGTAATAAATAAACAAAAGGATGGAATAAATTTTATATGTAGAATTGAAGATAAGAAAAAATCAACAAGATAGAATTTCAAAACTTTTATATATGTAAAGGGCCTAATTTCCTAGACCTGAAGACATTAAAGTTTTGTTCAAAGAGAGAACTGTGTATTTGCAAATCGGATTTGAAAAAAGCAGGCTGCCTGATAATAAAAAGAAAACTGAAAAAATACACGGAAATAAAAACAAGAAGAAATCAATAAAAGGGGTTCTTGTCATTCAATCTAAGTTATTAAATTCGCAGGTTAATCTCTTGATTATAAGATATATTTACATTTTATTTGGTCTATTTTTTATTGCCACCCTACATATGTTGAGATCGTTTTACATATGTTTGGGTGTGAATTTTTTTTTCCTTCATTTTTTAAGTATGACCAAACATTTAGGTGAATTGCACTCGGTTAGGTTCCAACTAGTAGGCCCATTTGGATATCATGACATGGACTAGTGGTGTGCATCATGGGAATCTTGGGTGAATGGGTCCCCGTGAATCGAAAATGTTTAACCGGCGGCAAGATCAATGGGAGGAGTCCTGGCTAGAAGCTTAAATTAACCGTAGTGAGGTTGTGGGGATACAGAAAAGTGGTCCTGAAATCATATTTGACAGGCAAAAGACACTGGTTCCATGCTAAAGAGAAGGCCTGTTTAATCAATTTGAGGCCGGCTTTAGATTGTACCGAAGCTCATCACATTCTTCAAGATAAAAGGTGCAAATGGCAGCACCCTAAGCAACTCGGAGAAGCTAAAATTCTCTCACGTTTTCTGTTCTATCATCTGCTTTTGACCCATCCTATCCTATTAATTGGACGACTGTTCGTGGAGAATCTTAAGTTTCCATGGAACAGAACGAAGGCTGATTTAATGCGTTCACGTAGCTAAAGCAATTGCTCAAGATTGCGTAGGAGTGACCGGAGAGGGCACTCAAGTCATGGGAGAAAATTAACCATGCCGTTCGGGCCCAATTCAGCCCACAAACTGGGTTTTGTTTTGGAACGAACA
>Ga0325411_1006325_pt1 | contig 13019 bp, 11 predicted proteins | sample PopdelMetagenome_13_FD_206181 | JGI IMG/M metagenome (GOLD analysis project Ga0325411, IMG submission 206181) | Populus deltoides microbial communities from Bellville, Georgia, United States - Xylem-PdIQD-R4 | ecosystem: Host-associated > Plants > Phyllosphere > Stem > Wood/Secondary xylem... | reverse complement strand
TGTGATTTCACCGAAATGAAAAGCTTAATAGTTTGGAAGGGAGAGAAGCCAAGTCCTCTGCTACATTTTCTTTTAAGGGTAATTTTAGCAATTCAAATCAGAGTTATAAAGATAACAGCACCCATAATTGAACCAGCAAAAGTCTACACACTGACAGAGTTGAATACATGCTCTTGAAGGATAATCTCTCAAGTCTAGACAAGACAAGTGAGCACCAGTCACTCGTTATTAGAAACTGTAGCAGATATGGAATTTATACGATCACACTGGATATTCTATATGTGATGCATCGGCTAAATGAAAAAATGAAAAGATTATACGAGACATGTATGTATATTCAATGTCGTTCCGCTTCATAGCGGGGGCAAATTAAAATCGATTGAAAACGAATGCAAGGAAAAACTACAATTTCACTGCAAGCTGCTAGACTGCTAGTTCTCTAATCCAAATCCAGATGATCTAAGGTCTGCAAAACTGGAGCCGGGTACTTGTCCACTCAAGTATGTCTGTCTAGGAACTTCTCTATCAAAACTGAGAATGCAGCAAACCCAGCACAACCAACACATGCTGCTTTCGGGCCACCTAAAAAACATGGCAGAAGGGTAAGATAGGTCAGGTTGAGCAAGGCAAACTGCCATTAGGTCAGGTAAGGAACGACAGTCTCTACATGAATTAAACAGAGAAGGGCAAGAACACAGCGAAATCACATTATTGGTTTTTTGAGCAGAAGTGGATAGCTTAAAGCCAAGTAGCCATTGGCAGACCATTTTAGAGATGGTTGCAAAATTAGCAGCTTGAAAACTCAAAACTCACACTGTTTCCCTAAATAATTCAACACCAAACTGCAACTGGAACAGTAGAGGGCATAACTAAACAGTGTCGGTGCAAGATTGATAATTTCTCAACATCACCGAATGTCATTGCCAAAGCTAATAAAACTCAAAATCCACAAGCAGAAACTTCCACGGTTTAATTATCCATGCCTTCAATTTATTCAAGGATAGCATAGTTGGATAGTTCGGTGATGCCAAAACAGAGAAGCTTTTATATATTGATATTCCAACTCCATCTCAGAAAACCAAAAGGAACTGGCACTGGATTCCATAAAATAGTTGAAGAGAATGAAAAGCAGATGATTGAAAGGTTCTAACATGTAATTCTGAACCTAAAATATGTTTGTTATAGATAGTCATTCAATCAGGATGCAGGTAGTCACACTGCCAGGATTAAGTTGATTAATGCGCATCACTCAAAATAAACCAAAACTATGATAATAATTGATGATGAAATTAAAACTGTATGGCCACTCTAATTAGTCTGTTCACACTCTAAGAGACTAACAAAGACCAAAACAACCAGGCTCTTGCATGGGTAATTAACTGAAGTCATCAAAACATAACAAATTAACAGAAGTTCGAAATCAATGAATAAAAGAGGAAAGCTCCTAGCAGGAACAGCAAAAGGCGAAGCAGCTCCTTTCATTAACCATGTAACAACAAAAAGACAGTGAGGTGATGCAGGACAGCCTAGGGGATTTTCCAAATCTGACTTTTAAATGCTGTTTTAGGGCTGTTAAAACTGTACTAATGTTGATTTGTGATGGAATATGAAGAAGGATTTTGATAGATGCTAGGAGTTGCACCTAAGGTTCTTAAGAGTCATGCCTAAGGTTCTGATTCAGTCCCGCAATCAAAGCAAAATTGCTGCTTATTGAAAGAGAGCAGCCAGTTCCATCAAGGACATGGATTTCTAAGCCCCTAACATAAGTATTCCTCTTTAGAGTAGGAAAACCTAATAACTTTAGGACTAATAAAATAAAACACTTTCCGCACCCAATATTGCGGCAACCATGACCTTCTTTCTCAAGGATGAGGAAGGATTTTTTGTTATAGAGGGGAAAAAGATTTTATGTTAAAAAAAAAGTATCGCCTGGTATTATGATTATAGAAAACCTCAACTAGTTTACAAAGTTTTAAGGTAAAGGATTAGATATGCTATAGGGAAGATACTATCATCCTAAAACATTCCACCTAAAAATAAGTTGCATTGTTACTCTTGTTTTTTATTCCTAACAGTTTTCATGCCTAATCTACCAGTGGTGTGTGTATATATATAGGTGATAGTGAATCTATTGTAATGAGTTAAACCTTAAGTGGTTGGTTTAAGCCTAATCATTCACAAGCCCGATACATCTTTGTCATCTCATTTATAATATTTTAATAATACTTGGTGAATTGACATGTCTACAGTTGGTGACTTTTAATCATGACCTATGACCAATGAATAACCAATGGGCTTATGTTAGACTCATAGAACCCAACCCGAATCTTAAAAATGATCCATGGATAATGCTTTGTTAAGATTCATTTATACTATAGTACCTAAGATTCATTCGCAGTATTTGTTAAATGAATGAAGATTGTACGCCTCAATTCTACCTGAGCAATGACTATCATGGGTATATTTATTTGGAATAAGATCTACTGATATGAAGATCCCTTGTGGACTAAATTGTTTTGACAATAACCCTTTTGGGGTTTATTTTTCATGTGATGTGTTATTTTCAGTTTTTTATTGGTTGCCCCTCGTCAATGTCAGTATACATCTATGTTATGACTTGTTTATGTACAGCCACAGCAAGTAGACAATTTATTCAAAACCAAGATATTCACATCACGCATTAATGAATCACCTTGTCATCTTCAATTAACACCTGAGAGTAACAACCTTTAAGAATTCATTATATTAGGAATCGTTGATGGATGACTGATCAAAAAATTTTAATGCATTTTAAAAAAAGATTTTTATTTTTGAAAATTAAATTATAAGTTGAAGGTGCTACTCCCAATCAACATTCAAAGTATGACTTATTATAAGTTCATTTGCCTTAAACATTGTAGGTGAATAACATTGAATTTTTTTATTGAAGATTAAACAAATGATTTTGGAAAAGAAGTATTTATGAAAATATTGGAATGTCAGCCTTTTAATGTAGGCTGAAACCTTTATTGAATTTTGTAACCAAGATACAAAACTCATCAGATATGAATATACATGCATGAATAAGAAAAAATATATATATTATTTGAATCGAATACCAATGTGAATATGCTTCTCACACATAAAGAAAATGATACTAAAATGTTTGAGATGACCATGATATGACCAATACACATAAACTAGCAAGATACAACTTGAGGGATTTGACTGAAATGCAAACAAAAATATCAACCTGATAGTAAAAATTATTCAATTAAAAACCTCATTGATACATATCAAAATCAACATAAATCAAAATAGTCATTCAAAAGATCTTTGGAATTTGAAATTGATCTTCAAGGAATGGGATGAGGTTTGAAAAGCTGCTAGAATAGTCAAGGGTGGTGCTAGATAGCGTTGTTGTTGTTTTGGTTGCTACGTTGTACTATTGTTGTTTCTTCCGCAATATTCCGCTGGATTTAGAGCATTGAAACTACACAATTTGGAGTTGTACACCTCACAAAAGTTTTAGATCTTCTTCTAAGCTTTTCAACACATCTAAGTTTGCTTTTTTCTGACATCTATAACTCTAGATAGAGGCCAAAAACCCAAACAAAGTCTAAGCTGAAATGAACTTCTTGACAGATTCTGACTTTTCTGTTTCGTGCATGTTTTGAGCATCAAAACAGCAGGATTGAGTCTTAAACTCATCATAAAAGTTTAGGCCTATGTCTTATCTTTCCATCAAGCCAAAAAAATCTAAAATCGAGGAGTGTAGCTCCAATTACAATCCACAAACCAAGCAATGATTTGGATGGAGTTTTCAAGGCTGTTACGTGGGGGTTACAGCTATAGTTTTCTAGGTTGTATGGTGAGGTTTGGAGGCTGGTTTCAGGGCTGGAAAATGGAGGAAGTGGTGCTGGAAAATGATGAAGAGGGAGATGGGAAAGGCTGTCAAAAACCTTTTTTTGACACGACATGAAAAATACAATGTAAACTCGAATTGTAAAAATAAATCATAAAATTCAAAGTAATTTCATCAATAAAAATGTTGTGTGCTTGTTCTTACATGATAAAATCTTATCATGCAAGATCCAAGGAAAAAAGTTGTAAGTGGTTGGTAAGACCCTGCATCCAAGAAAAAACATTAAAAATAGCTATGTCTTCACAACTATGCTCCGCTCCCTTATTGGCTAGCACCAATTCCAATCCTCCCTCCAAATGCATGACCAAGTGTAGTGTTTTAGCTTATCCGATATATTTTGTCTTGATGAATAATGTAACACTTTTAGATATTATTATGCTTTCTTTTAGATATTGCTATCATTTCATAAGTTTCAGATATTGTTTGTTACACACCATGAATCTCAACAAATGAATCGATAAAGAATTGTAGGCTTCGTATGAACCAAAACGAATGAATCAAACAATTCAAAATAGTACCTTTCTTTTAATCTTGAAGTTTGGATCCTTGTTAGATCATATCTTAGACAAGTTATAGGATTTTTTATAGAGAAATCATAATGTAGTAAACTTATTTAAAAGACTATGGTATTTAGACATAAACACATAGTGGATCAAACTCCAGATTATGATCTATTACTCTTGTCCGTAAAAATATCTCTATAGAATAAGAATTTGCAAAGTTTTGTCCCATAATAGATAATTTTTTATTTGTTAGGAAGGGTTTAAGCAAGACGATGTTTCCTTCATCATTGATTGGAAAAAAAAAATTCATGGATACATGTGCTTGTGAGGCTCATGCGTTAATGTATGCAACAAGGAAGATAAAAATTGAAATTTTAGAATTATTGTAAAATTGGTAGTGAAATCAAAATTTTAATCGATTTTACCAATTTTAAATGATTTCACACGATTTCAATCTGATTTTATCATTTTTTTAATTTTTATGTGATTTTACACGATAAGCATACGTTGACTCGTACATTTTACGAGTCAGCTCGCAATTTTAACAACCTTGGAGATGGGTTTTCACCTTGGTAAGGAGTGAAGAGTTTGTTGTTTTTTCTTCCTCTTCATTTTTTATGACTGGAGTTTTTCTTTCAAATTTCAGTACACTTTCTCTTCTTTTTTCGCTCTTTCTCTCTTTATCTCTTAGTGGCTAGGGTTTGTGGTGGAAGAGATAAGGCTAGGGATTTTATATAGGAGAGATAAAGTTAGGTTTTTTTGTGTGGTGGGCTTCTTTCGTCTACAATTCACTCATCTATTTATAACCCACAAATTTTCTCTTTTATTTAGTTGCTTGGTCTCCACATAACCCAATTTATTTTGTTTTGGTCTCTCATTTCTCTTGTTTTATAGCTTTTTTAATTACTTGGTCCCCCAAGCAACTCCATTATATCTTGATGCCTCATTTTTTTTACACTTTAGTCCCTTGTCTATTTTGCTCCTTATTTTTTTTATTTTCTCATTTTAGTTTTTTTTGTAAAAAAAACAACATTAATGTTAATTTGTTAAGAAAAGTAATCAAGAAATACGAAATGAACACGAACGCGTCAAAAACATATTTCTTTGAATTTGATTTTTTTTTTATAAGACATCAACAAGAGAAAATAATTGAGAATTACAACAGGGACGTGTGAATAGATGAAATGCATCAAAAACATATTTTTTTAATTTTTTGTTTTCTTAGATATTTGGAACATATTTTGAAACAATGAATAGATATAAATAACTATAATTTTCAGATTTTCCACATCTGAAAATTACTAAAACACCCTTGTATTCTATAGTTGAAATAGACCACATAAATCTTATTCTTTTTTCCTGCATCACCAATCTTGCTTCTTTTGTTGTCCGCATCATGAGGTTATGCCCTTCTACCGCCATATTAAAACACTACTTAGTTGGAGTATAGGGACAGCATAAGGAAAAATTGGATAGGTGAAGAATGAAAACAAATCCATCCTTCTAGTAGTTTAAATGCAGGAAAAAGGTAATCAAAAAGATCCAAATGATGTAAAATCTGGAAAAAAATTCATCTCACTAGTGTCTCTTTTTCAATATTTCCAACATCCTTCTAGTAGTTTAAATGCGGGAAAAAGGTAATCAAAAAGATCCAAATGATGTAAAATCTGGAAAAAAAATTCATCTCACTAGTGTCTCTTTTTCAATATTTCCAATTTGGAAGGATTGGAAAACTGAAGATTGATGGAAGGAAGGTATTCTTCTGTTCCTTTTTCAAGAATGCATCTATCCTACCAAACAAGGTGAGCACCTCTTCCCTCCCTCAACAGTATACACCCCATCCACTCTCCTTCATTTCCACCCTAATGAACATAGTGAATGGTCAAAATACCTAGAATATGTCATCACTACTATTGCACTGGTATAAAATTTTCCACATTTTCCTGAACTTGTCCCTCTGGTTTCCTAACAGATAAATTTCCTTTGTTCCTTTGAAATTGGTTTGAAAGTGTATGCATGTTTACCGCAGATGTTGTTCAGTTTCACTAACAAGAACTATAGGCAAATTTAGTCAGGATTTTCATATGCAAAATAGGTTAATTTCATCAAACTTTAATATGACATGTGATTTTATCCTTTTGGCCACATGAATTGCAAGCTATGATAAAGCACATGGATTCAAAAAAGTCAGCACAAAGGAGATTTAAGGAACATCTTTTATAAGCTGTGAGGAGGAAGTGGATTGATAGGATGGTATCAGGAACCATGAGCTGACATATTTGAAAGCTCTACGACAAGCAAGTGCTGAGTTGTATAAATTAACCCAACATCTTGACTACTAATCTCAAACTGAATGCAGTTAATATGAATAAAGCATTGAACAGCAGCAAAGTAAGAGATCACCTTTTGCTGACATTGTACCTCCAGTGACACACCCAGCAACAACCGTATTAGTGGTGTCATGTTTTGCCCGGGCCTAAAAACAATCAACAAATTAAACTCCTACGGATTTTTAAATTTCAAAGGTACATAAAAATCAATGTTTTTATTAATAAAGTCTCCTTGGTATACTACCTTCTCAGTGACACACTCAGCAGCTGAGAAAACCAAGCCCATAATTGCAAACGTTTTACAAGAACTCCAACTCCTCCGTCCCATTTGCTTCGCAGTATAAATAAATTGCTGCCTTCCTGTCATCTCATCTTGCATGATGGGATTATCCAATGCACCTAGAAACAGTCCCATGAACAACCCCAGCCCACCTCCTACAAATAAACATTTCCATTACACAAAACACATTATCATATTACTTGAAACCACAGATTTGAAAAAACTCTACTTTTATTGAAGGTGAAGTTTCTAAAAGGATGATTCCTTCCCCTTATTAGGCTATCTTTCAAGCTCAAATGTACAACTAAACCTTTTGGTGGTATGGAGTCAAATGATAAAAAATTCATTTGTAATGGATAGTACTACGGAAACCAGATATAACAGTTCAGTTGTTCCTTGATTGGATCATTAGCAAAAAAATGAATTTTTGTAACAGAGTAATAGGTTCTCCAAGCCCCTTGAAAATTCATCCTAGAGTCGCCCCGCCGACTGGAAAACTTAGGGGAGCTCCTGTGTCAATCACCACTGTTGAATTCAAAGCTACGGTGCAAACTCAATTATTTCCTAATAATTGCTATACTACCGAAAGTATCTCGACCCAATCAATCATAAAGCCACCCAAAAAATTTAAAATTTCTCATTCAGAGGCTAGAATTGTTAGATATTCAATTCATCTATTACCACTATAACTATATAAGAGCTGATTATCGAAAGCACGAACAAAACAAAACCCATTAATTTCAATGTCTTGAAAAAACAAGAAGGAAGGTAATTTAATCAACCAATCCTCACCCATGACTCCACTAGCAACACTGCGAACAGCACAGTTATTCCAAACGTCTTGGGCACGAACCTCTTCTATTGTAGGCATTCTAAAAGGTTGAATTTGCGTGGGTGTTTCTCCATCTTTTGAAGTCGAAGAAGAAGAAGCAGCACCGCCATTATTATTGGATTCACTTCCTGGATTCTCATTGCTAGCCATAGATAAAAATCATACAAACAAGAACCCACCAAAGTGAAAAAAAAAAATAAAGGCTAAAAAATAATTAAAATTTATATATCATGGAGGTTAAAATGGGTTTGGGGCTTAGCGGCCATTTAATGAACGGTGTTGCGTTCAGCTGAGGTTTTAGGGAAGCCACAGGAAGAGGAAAGTTCCGAGGTTTATTCGTTGACTGCAAGAAGTTGCTTAGGTGTATACCTTGTGTGAGGTTGTAAGTCACCGTCAGGCGTGCTTTAGCAAAATGACTTTCGATTGGAATATTTCTGTTTCGTGGTAAAAAAAAAAAAAAAAAAAAACCTCGACAATATATTTATCAGATCCAATTTGAAAGTTGATCTAGATAAGAAGCTAGGCATTGAGTTATATACATGGAAGTGGATTAACCTAAATTAATTAAAAAAAATTAAAAATATTTAAAATTTTAATATTTTATATAAAAAAATTAAAAAACAATCTATATAAATATATGAACATAAATTATATATATTATAAATAATAAAGTATAAAAATTTATTTCAAAATATTTTTTATCGTACATTGAATGCAATATTAGGATATTATCCTTCTAAGTTTAAGTATTTAAACTAAAAATATTTTTTATCCCCTATTAAAAAATATATAATTTTTTTCTTGTGAACATAGAGTATATATGTATTAAAAGACTTCAAATCCCATATTGAAAAAATAAAACATTCTTTTAGTATTTATATAGTGAACTTTGAAAATGTTTAATAACCAACTAAAAAATATTAAAAAAAAAGTCTTTGATAGAAAGAAAAAACACATTTGAAAAAAAAAAAGGTCTCAACCGTGTTTTGTCGGGTCGTCCGGGTCACGGGTCAACCAGATTTTGTTAGGTTTTTGCTTATCCTGATCCTTTATCTTACTTGGACCGGTCCAGCCACCAAATCAACCCACCATGCTAATTCAAGTTTGGTACCTATGCTCGACAGTGTGCCACAACCCCAATTTTTTTAAACAGATATTAAAACCACAAACCAATTTTACTTATATTAAGGTAATATCAACTATTAATTAATTAACCTGTTTACCTGATGGATGGATCAGCGTATTTTCAAATTTTTATTTTTAGCCTAATTACATATTTGATAGAGACAAAAACATGGTGATAAGCTGCTATATTTAAATTTGGCAAAATGTTAAGTCTAATAAAGATCTGGCTTGCTTTCAAGTTTAATATTTTTTTCGTTCAGCTATGCACTGAGTCTAGGTATATATGGATCTGGTTGTCAGACCTGATATTCTTAGAATCAATTGTATGCTAAGCCCAAACAGACATAAATCTAGCAAGCCATAAGACCTAACATTCTTGAGGTCAATTACATACTAAGCTTAGGTACGTATACGTCTGGCAAATGGTCAGACCCAGTATTATAGGGTTCAGCTACGTGTTGAACCCAAACAGATATAGATCTGCCAAGCTGTCAAACCCAACATCCTTGATCTAGTTACGCGTTGAGCCCAAATAAACATGAGTATGATAATCCACCAAACCTAGACCCATCACCTTTGAACTTGGCAACTTTCCAAATCCAATTAGGTATGAGCCTCGAGATCATTATAGCCCCAATGTTTGCTTATGAGGTTTTGTTTGTTCATTCTTACGGCTCTTTATATAAAAAAGTTAAGAGTTAAGAATAATTATTTCTTCATGCCTCTATATATATAAAAGTCTTATAAAAATCTATCATGTTTTCATCAACATTAATATCGTGTAAGTGATGTCTCTTTATTAATATTATATTAAAAATATTTTTATTTTATTTTTTTTATCTTGTATAAGGGTTGTCCACCTTTTTTTCAAAAGCAAAAAACAAAAACAAATGACTCGTTTTAAATAAAACTAGTATATTGGTCTCCGCTCTGCAGTGGGTCAATATAAGTTTTTTAAAAATATTAAAAGTATAGAGAATGTTTTAAGCCTATTGAGTCTAGCGGTCATGCCAGACCCAAGCAACTTGGGGTTGTCGGTCATGCTAGACCCAAGCGACTTGAGCTTGGCTGAAATGCCAGACTCAAAAGCCATGGGTCTAGAGGTCATGCCATACTCTAGTTCTTGGGGTGTGGACATGTCAATCACCCTCGGCGTGACCTTATTACTATTTTTCCAATAGTAATACTTAATAATTATATAAATAATATTAATAATAATGAAAAGAATAACAACAACAAGTCAACAATAATAATTTCACCCTTCAAATCAAATCTATGGTTTTTCTTCAATAGTAATAATAATTTTTTTTTCAAATTTAATAATAATAATAATATAAAGAATAATAATGATAATGATAAACCTATGTTCATTGGATATAACATTTCTTTCCAGACCCAAGTTACTTGGGTATGACATGCCCTGCAAGACCTAAGTTTTTTGGGTCTGGTACCCCTGTCTGACCCTAGTTCATGGGATGTGGCTGTGTCAACCTTAAGTGTGACCTTATCATGTGTCAAACCCCCATGATGCGAATTCGGCAGCGCGCAACGACTTGTGTAAGTCATTGGTTCGACTTGGCACGATTTGAAACTTGGACGATGGAATGTTCAAGGCATGTGAGTGACTCAACAGATGACACAGCAAGAGCTGGCAGATGAGGCTGTCAAGTGGGTATACAGAACGTGGGTAGTGGCAGTTATGGATATCCAAGATTATGGGATCATGGGGCTGAACATGGGGGCTGACCAGGGGTTGCTCTCAACCCACTAAGATCATGTGGGATCATGAGGCTGAACATGGGGGCTGACCAGGGGTTGCTCTCAACCCACTAAGATCATGGAAGATCATGGGGGGAAACTTTCTCACTACTTGGTAGATAATGAGGCCGCTATGTTCGTGGGTGAACATGGGTGAGATAGTGTCCCACTACTTCCTTAAAAGTAGGAATGAGGGGTGTGCCTTGTAAATGCTTGTCTATAAATACTTGTTGTAGCTCTTGGTTGAGGGGCCGACATATATGGTCATGTAGCAGCATGCGTGGGGAATGTTCAGCATGTAGGGGCATACAAGAACATATAGAGCACTAGTTAGAGATAGTTTGGTGTAGCATGCAATCTTTGTGCATAGCACACATACAGATTTGTGTATAGTTTCCTTTGTTTATGAGATCAATAAAGGTTGGGAAAGAGTTCCTGTAAAACTTGTTGTGTACTTTGATTCTTATTTTACTTGTGTATTCCGCTTGCTTAGTTACTAGGTAAACACGAGTGGGATTGGCGAGGGAAGACTGAGTCTAGTGAGGCACTAGGCTGTCGCACGGGTTTATTCGCGTAGCGAAAAATAACCCTGTGACAATTTTTTCAAATTTATCAATAATTGTATAAATAACATTGACAATAATGAAAACAACAACAACAATTTTTAATTTTACCCTTCGAATCAAATGTATAGTTTTTCTTTAATAGTAATGACATATTTTTTTTCAAATTTAATAATAATAATAATAACAATAAGACCCATGTTTTCTTAGGTATGACATCCATTATAGACCCAAGTAACTTAAGTTTGTTGGAACCAGACCTAAATTTCTTGGGTATGACATCTATTGTCAGACCCAATTAATATGGGCTTGATGCCCCTACCAGACCCATGATGCATGAGTCTGACAGTCTTTCTAGACTCAAGGCACTAGGATTTGGCAATCATGCTTAACCCGAGCGTCCGAGGTCTAGCTGCCTTGCTAAACCCGAGTACTTGGGGTTTAGTAGACATGTTTGACCCTAGTGCCAGATGTCTAACAGCCATGATATTTTTACTTTTCAAATCAAATCTATGATTTTTCTTCAATATTAATAATATTTTGTTTTCAATAATAATAATAATGATAATGATAAGACCTACGTTCCTTAGGTATGACATCCCCTTTCAGACCCAAGTAACGTGGGTACAACGTCCCTGCTAAACCTTAGCTCCTGAGGTTTAGTTGTGCCACACCCAAGTTTCTAGCCTTTGACTGAGCTAGACTTAAGTTCCTTGGATATAACATCACCTTCCAAACTCAAGTTACTTTGATCTATTGGTGCCAGACCTATATTCTTTGGCCAGACCCAATTAACATGGATTTGACGCCCCTACTAGACCCATGACGCTTGGGTCTGCCAACATTTTTAGACCCAAGATGTTGGGGGTTTGGAAACCATGCTTGACCCGAGCGCTCTGGGTTTGACAGACATGCTTGACTTTAGTATCAGGTGTTTGACAATCATGTCATGCCTCAGCACCTGGGGTTTGGCAACCTTGCCATGCCCCAATGCCTGCTCTTGCCCTAAGACGCTTGGGTGTGGCAATGAAATGAAAACGATAAAAATGCCTCTACATGTAGCATTGTTTTTGTTGAAACCTAAAAATAATTTCGTATTTGAATTGTTTCAATAAAATGAAAAGATGGTGAATCCCCTCAACAGAAACATATATTTCCTTTCTCCTAAGAGGTATGAATGTATCTTTACTATTTTTTTTTAAAAAGACAAGAGAAGCCCCCAACCTAAAGGTAATATTTTTGTGTCTTGAAGGGTTATTCAATATCTATACTGTAGCCTAAAAAACCTAAACAAATTATTACGTTCCTAATCATTTTTTCAATACCAAATGTATCTCATGAAAAAAACAATCTCACTCTAACCGCACGATTAACAAGTTTCTTTAATAAGAATAATTATATCATCATATTGTTCTAATCCACCATAATCCGTATCTTGATAAATAATAATAAAAAGTAAACAGTGAAACACTAATATCCTCCGAATATTGTATAATATCACGCCTAGCGTCGCTAAAATCCGCAATCTTGTAGGTTCTTCAATCAAATGAGATAAGATATCACTTTATTCTAAAACGTTTAAAATAATATAATAATAACTCTTTTAGTTAGAGAAAAAAACATGCACTCCTAGACTTCAAAACCTTGACGTTTCATGCATTAATTATTCAAGCTACGACACAAAACTTATGAGTACATGAATTAAAAAACATATATTAACATTT
>Ga0325411_1006324_pt1 | contig 13019 bp, 5 predicted proteins | sample PopdelMetagenome_13_FD_206181 | JGI IMG/M metagenome (GOLD analysis project Ga0325411, IMG submission 206181) | Populus deltoides microbial communities from Bellville, Georgia, United States - Xylem-PdIQD-R4 | ecosystem: Host-associated > Plants > Phyllosphere > Stem > Wood/Secondary xylem... | reverse complement strand
ATTATTATTATTATTATTATTATTATTATTATTATTATATATTCTATCAATTTATACCGTGTATTATCATGAAAATAAATCATTTGTTTTAGTAAGTCCGTTAATGCTAAAAGTTTAGAGTGGTCGATTAAGCTACTTGTTATACATATTTTATTATTCTATCAATTTATATCATGTGTTGTCATGATAATAAATTATTTGTTTTAGTAAGTTCGTTAATTCTAAAAGTTTGAAGTGATCGATTCAACTCGTTATTATATGTATTTTATTATTCTATCGATTTATATCATATGTTATCATGAAAATAAATTATTTTTTTTGGTATTATATCAACAGAAATAATTATTTTCTTAAATGATAATTTTTTGATGATATCTATGTTGTAATGGATAATAACTCATGAGTTATCGGGTAAAGATTTTTTTTAGATCATAAAGTAAAATATCATTTTTTTATTAACATAGGTGTCCGGGTCAGCATATCTCAACTAAACTTCAATTGCTTATTTATAGGAAAGATTCGATATACTTGGTGCTCTATTACATACAAGATTTGTTTTTTTAAAAAAAAAACAAAATAGTACCATATGTATTGCGAAAAATGAATTACATAAAATTAATATTTATTAATTTCTATTAATTTCTCAAGAATTAATTATCAGAACACAAAAATCGGATTTTCTTACTTATTGAGAATAAAAAAGTATGGCAATTAAAGGTATGAGATGCAGCAATTACTCACTCGTGGACCCAGTAGATACTGCATTGAATGGAAATGAAAGCATAAATGTCTTTTACCGAGTTTGCAAATTTGCCATATTTCAATGTGTGGACCGATACTCAAAAACTCCATACAAATACAATCGATGTTTACGCAACCCCAAGTGCTCTGCTAACTCGTCTTTATTAATACTGACAAAATATCTAAAGTCTGTGGCTGAATCAGTGTCGACGAACACACAAAATACTAGTAATTGTAATAATTATTTTTAATTTATTTTTTTAACAACCTGATTTTTTTTATTTAATTTTTTAAAATTTTATCATTTAATATAATATTGTTTTAGAAATTATGTTTTATAATTTTATTTTTTTCATTGAGTTATATACTGGTTTTATAAATTTATTTATTTTTTTTTATTATTTTCAATCTTCAACAATTGAAAGTGAAGCTTCATAATTTATTTATTTATTTTCATGAATTTATCCTGATTTAATGATATAACTTGCATGTTTAACAAGTTGATTTTAGTTGGGTTTTTTTTGCTATTTTTTAATTGATTTTTTTATTTTATCATTAAACATTAGTTTAGTTAAAAATTAAGTTTCATATCTTTTTTTTATTTGCTTTCTACAGGGATATTCCAATCTCATGACTCATGTCACGAGTTTGACATGTTGACTGAAGTTAACTTTGTTTATTTTCTGAGTTTTTTTAATTGAATAATTTTTTTAATCGGCCTTCTTAATTTTTTTATTTTCTTTTTATGAGATTATTTTGATCTCATTTTTTTTATTTCTTCCTTTAATACTAAGCTGTTTGAGAACTGAACTTCATATCTTTTTTACAAATTGTTTTTGTAAAGTTATCTCGATCTCATAAATTTAATTTTTCTTCTTGATTTCAAACTTTAACATTGAACTTGTCAGAAATGGAGCTTCGTAATTTTTATTATTTGCTTTTTATGAAGTTATATTAGTCACATATTTCAGATTGCAAGTTTAACAAGTTAACTTGATTTGACTTAGATTTTTTTTTGTTTTATTTTATTCTTCAATATTGTGTTAGTTGGAAATTGAGTTTTGTGTTTTGTTTTTAATTTTTTTATATGAAGTTATCCTTATCTTATTATCTGGATAGCGGGTTTGACAAGTTAAACTATAAAATAATTTAATAAATTTTTAGAATATTCTGGTGATCAGATTAAAAGTTGTATTGGTAAGTAATAGATACCTATACGTCTTGGTACAGGAAGTAATTCTAAAAAGATTAAACGAAAGTCATATATTTATCCATGTTAAATTCATTGTATATAAAATAATTTTTTTTTTCACGCCTTATCCACGAAACAAAGTATAATGAAGACTAGGAAATTGCCTCTGGCCATTGTGACATAACAAAACAGTGAGATACACCAGGCCAAATAATCGCCAAATGTCCTTCAATAAAGCCCCCAATACTGGAGAACCTTTACAAAGAAGCTTCGTTCAAATTCCTTAGAACTCCTGAAAGTTCAAGCAGTAGGAGACCATCCACAATACACAAGTTGTAGCATCCTGATTCCTTAACCCGTACAAAATGTGCATCAAAACCACTATGCAATTGTTTATTTTTGTATTTTAAATTTTTTTTTCAAAAAAATTAATTTTTTTTGTTTTAAATTAATACTTTTTAATATTTTCAGATTATTTTGACGTGTTGATATAAAAAATAATTTTTTTAAAATAAAAAAATACAATTTTAATACATTTCTAAACAAAATATACTTTAAAAAATAACCACATTCTCAATTACCCACCCCTCTATCTACTAGCATTGCATTGGCCACAGGCCACCTCAAAATCTTTCACAGACCGATCTCCTTCTTAACTAGATGCATACATAGGATCACTCCTTGCCCTCATTTCGTAAGATAGTGTTCTCAATACTCCATGCCAAAGCAATTTGAATGCATATATAACCATTTATTTAGTGAAAAATAGTTTTTTTAAAAAGAAATAATTTTTTTAGAAAATAAATTCCTGAAAATAAATTATTTTTCGATATTTAGTAATATCATAAAAAATAAATTAAAAAACATTTTCTAGTATTTGGTTATGTCATAAAAAATAAGCTGAAAAATAACTTATTAATGTTTAATTTTGTTTTTCAAGTTTATTAATATAACAAGAAATAAATTTTATAAATTAAAAAATTAAATAAAATTAAAATTAAAAAAAATTCTAATTTTATAAATTATTTCAAATATTAATAAATAGATTAAAGAAGTGATGCAGGCTAGAACAGAACTCACACGTGTTTCAACACACAAGAGTTTCTGCAACACACAAGAGTTTCTGCGATCTGTAATTTCACAGAAAAACAGAAAGAAGAGAGATTTTTGAGTTAACTATTCAAAGAAGTTTTTTTATCTTTATTTCCCCCCTGTCGCAATGCATTACCATCAAGTAAATAGAGGAATTGACCTCTTAGACTTCTAAAAACAACTCCCTTGGATCAGGAAACAATCCTGCATTAACTAAGAAATAAAAGCTGAATGGAGAAACGGAAAGAAAATTAAACTCTTAGACTCCTAAAGCAAACAACCCCAAATTAATTAGGGAAATAAAAGCTACATGAGGAAACGGGAATGAAACTCCAATCGTTACATAAGAAACTTAAAGTGTCCAGTTGTGCAATTTATGACTCAGCAATGTCAAGCCTTTTTGTTGTTTTGGGTGTCTTAAATATGAGGCTTGCTACCCGGTCTGCATCAAGAAGTCAAAACAATACACTTCAAACATGGAAGTTAAACAAGATGGAAGGTGCCAACCTTATGCTTGTTGCAAAACTTGTAGAAATCCAAATCAAAACAACACCACACTGATTGGTTATGTCATATGTAATGAGTTGATTCTCCCAAACTGTTGCACCAGTGCTAACATCGACAATGATAACTCACGTATCACGACAACATCTTAATCCATAACAAGGTTCAAACTTCAAGTTATATCCACCATTCAGGAAACAACTTTGCAGATTCATCTAGTTCTGTGATTTACTACCATAAAATAAGGTCAAATTCAGAAATTTCACATGTTACCCCATATCTACCAACAGTAGAAACAAATGACAATGAAACAGAAAACAACAGGAACAAAAACATTCCAAAAGGGAAACAGATTGCCGTTTTTATCCCGTAGAAGAAGAATGAAGAACGATTGTCAAAATTTCAGCATGGAAGTTCTGGAAAGAAGTGCTGATAGCTTCAACAGCCAGTCATCTGCAAACAATTAACTGCCCGCAAATAAATGTCTACTAAAACACCATATGGTTCAGTTAATGATGGGATTACGCTAAACATCCATACACACCAATGTCGACCACGAATTTAAGTTAAAACACCTCCCATAACTCCCAAAAACAGAGGAAAAAAAACAGTTAGAATAAAGCAAAGCATATGTGATATAGGACAGGGCAGTCAAAGGTACAAAAAATTAGAATTCCCAGAAAATTAGAGAAAGATTAAAGAAACCCTGTAGAAGAGGGTAAATCCATGTAGAAGAGGGCGAAGGAGTTAGAAGAAAACCCTATAGGAGAGGGTTCAAATACACAGAAGAAACATAATCACTTCTGAAATGTTAATTCATAATAAATGTTTTCTGCATTTTACAAAGGATATGGTGTTTATATAGACACCAAGAAACCTTAATGTCCTAAACTAATAATAAGAATCATAATAAATATTAGTTTTAATAATAAATTAACAAAATCCTAAAAATCAATCTAAATAATAACAAAATTCTATGCATAATAGATTACAAACAAATAACTTAACTACATTGTTCTTATGCTGCATCAATATGGAAATCAAACAAAAACCTGCTACAAAGAAAAACGGGGCTAATTTATATATTATACACTAGTAGTTCACGATACATGAACGATAAATCTCAAGAACAAATAACAGAAAAAAAATATACAGCAGAAACGAGCTAATACACTGTCAAGGTCCTCGAGGATACAGATGAATTGCAATATAATAGTAACAAATATTCACCAGTCAGCAGCTACAGGGAGAGCTGAGTTAGAACATTCAGTGACATTTTTTTGTGAAGATAATAGAGTGGAGAGGAGTGTGGCATAAGAAATGGAACTTTACTATGAGAATAACCGAGACTACAATCAGGAGAAGAATAAAGCATACGAGACATGGGCAGAGAGCTACCACAAACTTGCTCTCCCCGCCCTCGTTTCCCACTTTCTCCTCATCTTCCCTGTCTTTGATCCACTGCGAGTAGCTCCGTGGCAAAGCACCACTACCATTAGACTTGCCCATTGAAAATGGGTGTGATCTGATTGTATTCAAGCGGTGACTAACAAAATGAGATCTAAATTTAGCTGACGAAGACAGTAGGAGTGTGATGGTGGTGGCAGGTAGCTAGACCGGTGGTTGTCTTTTGAGTAAAGAAATCGCAATTCACGGCAAAGCTGTAGGTTTGTCTGTCTAGCGAAAGGATGGACCCTTTCTCCGGGCCTGATCAACTAGCTACTTTGCTTTGTATAGGCCAGGCCATGTCAGGCTGTTAAGAAGGCCCATTTTGTAAAACTGCTTTGCAAGAAAGATCCTTTTCTTTTCCAGAATTCCACGAAACAAAAGGATGACTGCCAAATTTTACTTTTTAAAAAAAAATTTTATTTAAAATTATTTTATTTATTAGTACAACATAACAATAAAAAAACGTTAAAAAATTAAAAATTTTGGCAAGTAAAATGTCAAACACGTTATAAAGTTTAATTTGATACCTTTACTTTCGATGTCAATCATTTATTAGAAAGGGTGCTCGAAAGGGTTGAATATTGATATTTTAAAATATTTTTTTATATTAAAATAATATTTATTTTTATTTTAAAAAAATTATTTTTAATCTTAGTATATCAAAATAATTTAAAAATATTTAAAATAAATAAATTAATTAAAATTAAAATTAATTTTTTAAAAATATTTTTAAAAAACATAAACAAATGAATTAAAATATAACTAAAACGGCTCAGTCTTTTACTGTGAACTGCATAGTGCAGTCCACAGTAAAAGATCAGCTATTTTTTTTATTTTTTTAGCCTTTAGGGTTTTTTTTACTTCTTTTTTTGTTTTTTTTCTTTTAATAATATTTTTAATTTTATTTTATTTGTTAATGTTAAAAAAAATTTATATAGTTATCAGACTTTCATGATACGGATCCCGAGTTTAACAGGTTAACATGATTTGACGAGTTAACTCGGATTTTTTTTTTCTTTTTAATTAATTTTTTTTGTTTACTTTAGTTTGTTAAAGTTAAATTTCTTTCTATTTAGTTATTAGACTTTCATGATACATATCTCAGGTTTCACGGGTTAACCCGTCAATTGTTTTTTTTCTTTTAATAAAATTTTTTATTTAATTTAGTTTATTAATGTTAAATTTTTTTATTTAGTTATCAAACTTTCATAACACGGAACTCGGGTTTAACGGGTTAACCTAGTTTGATGAGTTAACCCATAAATTTTTTTTTTGCTTTTTTTCTTTTTAATTAATTTTTTTGTTTAGTTTAGTTTGTTTATTTTAAATTTCTTTCTATTTAATTATCAAACTTTCATGACACATATCTTGGGTTTGACGGGTTAACCTGATTTCACGGGTTAGTCCAATTAATTCTGGATTAACCCGTTAATTTTTTTTTTCTATGTAATTATCAAACTTTCATGACGCAAATCATAAGTTTGACAAGTTAACCTGGTTTGAAGGATTAACCCAGTTAATTCAATTTTTTTTCCTTTTCTTCATTAGTTTTTTTCTTCATGTTAGTTTTTTTTATTTATTTTTTTTCTTTTTAGTTAATCTATTTAATTATCACACTTTTATGACACGACCTTGCAGCCAGACCCTCATCCAAGGCTATTGGGTCTGGTATTGCAGTCATACTCCCTTAAACTTGAGTCATGTAAATTTAATATTATAAATATTACTCTTGGGTCAAGCATTGTAGCTAAACCCAAGGCTTTTGGGTATATCCTTGCAGAAAAACCTAACACTCTTAGATCTTAGCCTTTTTTGATATTTTTTATGCAAGAAAAAAAAATTAACCCGTGGCGTATGCCTTTGTTTTTTTTCCTCTTCTTTTCCTTTTTAAGCCTTTTACTGTGGACACAGTGCGGTCCACAGTGAAAAAGTTGATGCCTTTAGTTTTTTTTATAGCTTTTTTCTTTGTTTTTTAATTAATTTTCTTTTAATTTATTTTCTTAATATTAAATTTTTTCAATTTAATTATCAGACTTTTATAACACGAATTCCAGATTTGACGGGTTAACCTGGTTTGATGGGTTAACCCAGTTGATTCAGAGTTAATTTAGATTTTTTTTTCTTTTTCTTTATTAATTTTTTTCTTCTTATAGTTTTTTTTCTTTTATTTTTTTCTTTGTAATTAATATTTTTTTATTTAATTTAGTTCATTAATATTAAATTTTTTTCTATTTAGTTATCAGCTGATGCCTTTAGTTTTTCTTTTTGTTTTTTTGCTGTTTTTATGTCTTTGACTATCGACTACACGGTGCAGTTCAAAGTGAAAAGTCTGATGCCTTTTATATTTTTTCCTTTTTAATTAATTTTTTTCGTTTAATTTAGTTTGTTAATGTTACTTTTTTGTCTATTTAGTTATTAAACTTTCGTGATACGGATCCCAGGTTTGACAGGTTAATCTGGTTTCACGGGTTAGCCCAATTAATTCTAGTTTAACCCGTCAATTTTTTTTCTATTTAGTTATCAAATTTTCACGACACGAATCCAAGGTTTGACGGGTTAACCTGGTTTAAACGGTTAACCCAGTTAATTCAATTTTTTTATTTTTCTTTATTAGTTTTTTTCTTCTTGTTGGTTTTTTTTCTTTATTTTTTTCTTTTTAATTAATCTATTTGATTATCATACTTTTATGACACGACCATGCAGCCAGACCCTCATCCAAGGCTATTAGGTCTGGTATTGCAATCAGACTCACTTAAACTTAAGTCATGTAAGTTTATTATTATTATTAATATTATAAATATTACTCTGGAGTCAAGCGTTACAGTTAAACCCAAGGCTTTTGGGTATATCTTTGGAGAAAAACCTAACACTCTTGGATCTTAGCCTTTTTTGATATTTTTTATGCAAGAAAAAAAATTAAACCGTGGCATAGGCCTTTGTTTTTTATCCTTTTCCTTTTCTTTTTAAGCCTTTTATTGTGGACTGCACAGTGTAGTCCACAGTGAAAAAACCGATGCGTTTAGTTTTTTTTTATCGTTTTTTAAGCAGTTATAATTTGGTCCAGAAGTGCCTCGAAATTCGAGTTGGGTTTTTGGTGTTGAATGCAACTTCCGTTACCCTCTTGTTTTGATATTAATTTCGATTGATCTCTAGGATTGATTTGTGACGTTACTTGGTTTGCTTGATAACAATAAAGTATTGGATCTGATAAATTATTGCCGTGGTTCTTACAAAGGAATCAGCGGGGTAAATTTGGACTAGTATGCTCATGTAGCAACTGCTGGTTATTGGTTTTGTGTGGTCTAATTATTATCAGTTTTACTGTTAAACAAAGGACCTCATTTTCTGAACTATACTTGGTTACTTCTACAAAGTATACTCAATGGCTTGCCTGGATGAGATATTTTGGATTGAGTCCTTTATGCAGCATTGAGATATTCAGTGATGAGTTTGATATATTTACTTGCGACATATTTAGTTGTTGTTCCTCCGGAGGTGCTTCATGATGCTAAACTCGGAGATCATCAGGTGGTCTACTCTGTTTTATTATGGGCTTGCAAACATTTCACTTGATCCGCACTGCTTTCTGGTATGATTGAGGGCCAATGCTTTGTTTGATTGAGTGCTTTCGTCTGAGATTGTTGACTCTAATGTTTGGTGTGATCAGATGCCAGTGTTTTGACGATTTTATTGCAGGCCTCCACCAGCCTTGCCTCCATGCTTTGATTTGGAGTTATAATTCTAGTGTAGTTATTTTGACTCTTCATTGTTGAGTTACTAAGCTAACGGTGTTATTATCATTGCCCGCCTTTATCATCACTCAAGACTTCTGGGATTTCTCTTAACAATATTGACTCTGATTTGCCCAGAGGAAAGGAACTTTCCTTTAGGAAATTATAAAAAAAATAATTAAAAGTGTATGCCTTTCTCTGAAAGCTTCTTCTAACATTTCCATGAGAGAAGCCCTATATGAATCATTTGATAAAAGTCACGCGCACCAGGTATGGTGAGTTTCTCAGAATGTAAGCACCACAGATGCAAGTGTGATTCCAGTGGTCGAATGCGGATGTTTTAAAGGGATTTTTTTTTCAACGTCGTTTTTATTTCTGTTGCTGGTGGTCTTTCACTGCTTTTGTGATTCCTGTTATGGACGTTTTCCGTGAACATCACTTTTTTCAAGTTTCTACTGTTGTCCGATGATTGGTTGGTCTGTCTGAGTTCCTTATACACCCATTAGTTTCTGCTGTTGTTCTGTCTGAGTCCCTTGTACTGCTGTTATTTTGATCTACCTTTTCCTTGTAGGTTTGAGATTTCAAAAACCATTATAAAAATAAGAGATTTCAAAGATGATGCAATTTATTTGATGTAATTTTTTTTAAAAAAAATATATGTGTTGATTTTATATTTTTCATATTAAACTAGTTGAAAATTTTGTTTCATAGTTTTTTTTTAAAAAAATATTATGGATTGTTACAATGTTTCCCCATATAATTTTTGTTTTGTTACAGTGTTTCCCACATGTTTTTTTTTTAAATTATCTTTGTTGTATTTTTTTTTTAAATATTGAGCTAGTTGAGAATTTAGCTTTGACTTTCCCCACATGTTTTTTTCTATTTTTTTTTCATTTTTTTGTTTTTTTTCAAAATTTTCTTCTTTTTTTTTTCATTTTTTCATTTTATGTGTTTTTTTTACAGAATTGTTTTTGTTAATTTTATTTTTTTTAATATGGAATTGGTTGAGAATTTAACTTTGTAGTTTTTTTCTTTAAAACACTGTAGATTGCTACAATGTTTCCCCACATGTTTTTTTTCTTTTTTTTCCATAATTGCCTTTGTCGATTTTATTTTTTTTCATATTGAGCTGGTTGAGAATTTAGTTTTGTAGTTTTTTTCTTTAAAACACTATGGATTGCTACAGTGTTCCTCCATGTGATTTTTTTTTGTTATGAATTTTTTCAAAATTTTTTTTATTGATTTTATTATTTTTAATATTGAGCTGGTTAAGAATTACAACTGTAGATTTTCTCATGAAATACTATAGATTACTACAGTGTTCCCTGTATGATTTTTTTCCTTTCTTCTTTTTTGTTATGATTTTTTCTAAAATTATTTTTGTTTATTTTATTTTTTAAATATTAAACTGGTTAAGAATTTAACTTTATAATTTTTTTTGAAAACATTATTGATTGTAATAGATTTTCTTTATATATTTTTTATTATTATTTTTTTTACAAACTTACAACAATACATAAACATACCACAAGCCCGCACGCATCTAGGAAGATACTATAATTCGAAAGTTGAAAGCTGTGCAGCAAATTTTGTGCTGGTTAAGCTTCGGAAAAGAATGAATTTTCTGAAATTGTTGATTAGGAGTGTTTCAACCAGAGGATATAGGGGAAGATAAGGGGAACATAGCAAGTGAGACAAAAATTAACCTCCTAATACAGAGGACTATTTACATCCTGAAATCAATGCTCAAACTCAACCATGTGAAAGAACACCATAAATAAGATTTTTTGTAGCCAAGCAAACAGCAAACAAAATTGGGTTAAACTTCAAATGAAAAGGAGTAACACCTGAACCTCCAATCAGGAGAAGTGTATGCCAGCCATATTGAACTGAGGTCTGAGAGAGCAAGTGTAAGAACTCCTCTTGCGAGAGTTTGGATGACCTCTTTTCAGAATAATTTCTCTCTTTCAACACGGCCAAAACCTTTTGCTTGAATTCAGAGGCCTCACCGTCTGCATCACCATCCTCCACCTCCATTTCGTCATCCGTTCCATCATCCATGTCCATGCTCTGATCCTCCTTAAAATCTCCCAGTCCCGAAATGTCCATCTCAGCATTAGTACTCCCCGAGGAACCATTTTGCAATTGCTGCAGCGCCTGAAGGGTCTTGTAGTTCTTTTCAAGTATGGAGAGGACATTTTTCATCCTAAAAATTGAACCAAGTGTCTTGTTCTTTCGAATTGAAACAAATCCTTATGAATCCATCCCATTCCTTAGGATTCACCTGGGGACGTGGTTTCCTAGGCTCGATTCGAACAACAGAGGAATCCACCTTGGGTGGAGGCCTGAAATTGTTCTTCCCGACTTTGAGAAGATGGGAGACTCTAGCATAGAGTTGGGTTTTAACAGAAAGACGACAGTATAAGGTATCACCTGGCTGAGCAACAAGTCTCATAGCAAATTCTCTCTGAAACATAATGATGACACACCTGATGGAAGTTGATGATTCAATAATTTGAATGTGAGGGGTGAGGATATCTGATAAGGGATATTTGCCACACATATATCGAAATAAGGAAGGTCTGTCTTTAGCACGTCACCCTGGATCACCTGTGAATGCCGAGTGATTAGTTTTTCGTAAGAGATAAACAACTTGCCAAATTAACAATGATAATGATACCTTTAAGCGATTAGAGAAAGGGGTGCCTTGAAAGCGGCGTTGAAGCTCGAGAACCATGCGAGGGTCGAGCTCAATAGCAACAACCATTTTGCCAGCTTCGAGAAGTTTCTTAGTGAGATTTCCAGTACCAGGACCAATCTCAAGAACAACGTCGGTGCTCTTGATGCCTGATTTTTGGACTATGGAGTCAACAAGTAGAGGGTTCTTGAGGATGTGCTGTCCTTTGGATTTGTGGAAGGGTATGCCTCCTTGGTAGTGCTTTGAAGAAGGTGCCCACCGTGATGATGCCTTCTCTTTTCTTATCTTACCGCCAGCCATTGTTGCTGACGCGGCTGCTGCTGGTATTCAATAACACTAACTCTAAAATCCTGCCATTGCTGCCGTGGCTTTCATGATCTCAAAGAACTTGATTGCATCAGACCTCTTTTTACTCCTTAACAACCCTTCAAGCATAATATTATGGGTGACAATATCAGGCTTAAACCCTTCATCAAGCATCTCGTTCCAAATCCTCCCAGCCTCCATTAAATTCTTCACCCTGCACCATCCATTAAGCAATACAGTATACGTCCTCAAATTTGGTGTAAACCTACCTTCCAACTTCCCAAATAGTGCTTGAGCTTCTTTTCCAAGCTTGACCCTCCCAAGACTATCAAGCAGAGCATTAATGGTCTCAACACCCACTCTATATTTGTGAGCAAAAGAGAGGTTCTACCAAGGAAACGAAGGAAAAAGAAGATAAATTAGCTGGCTTAATAACATTTTCAGTTTATGAATTTTTTTTGTTTTCTATTCAAGTGCATTAACCTTCAAATATTTTATAATCAAGTGTTTTGTTGAGTTCCGTCTTTAAGATACATAAACGCTAAATATACATGACATGTTTTCCAAGTGTCTAGAACCTTTTAGTTTATTTTGGTTATTTTTTTTTCATTTAAATATTTATAATTTATTAACAACCATATTTTAAAAAAAATCACTCTTAATATATTAGAATTACCTATTATAATTTAAGAAATTATCATTTATGTCTTGAACTCTAAACACGTGTTAAAATTCTCATAAAAAAATTAACAAATTTCTTTTATTTATATAATTATCATTGGTTTTTATTTAATAACTAAAGAATTCCCGAAACTAAAAAATGATGATGATGAAAAGTACAATTCTAGCTCAAACATTTTCAGTGAAAATACTGAGAACTGGATAAAAGAGCACGGCCGAGCAGAATATGACTTTCAGTGTTCAACTAAGCCGAGGAACACCGTGAAGGCAGACGCCTATCTCGTGTGCCTCTTCCTCTGGTTGGTCGAGTTAGTAAGTCAAAGTTATCTATGCTAAAGTATTGAATTCTTTCAACACGTTATTAGATCTGAAGTCTCTCCATAGCCTTCTGCTACTCTACACTCTGTGACACTTCTTTATATGTCGATGGCTCTACCACTTTCTTCTCTGGCTTACAGAGTCCTCCAATGAATAAATCCACTATCAGTGCAAAACAAAGCCTACGAACAGTGATAAGGCCTGTCTTGTAGTCTCTAAGTGATCAAATCCTCACTTTTACAGGCGTGCTGGAACAAATTATCCGTACTCTTGGCTTCAAAAGAGATTGTGTAGATTTGCTTAAAAA
>Ga0325411_1006322_pt1 | contig 13020 bp, 8 predicted proteins | sample PopdelMetagenome_13_FD_206181 | JGI IMG/M metagenome (GOLD analysis project Ga0325411, IMG submission 206181) | Populus deltoides microbial communities from Bellville, Georgia, United States - Xylem-PdIQD-R4 | ecosystem: Host-associated > Plants > Phyllosphere > Stem > Wood/Secondary xylem... | reverse complement strand
GTTTTTTTTGATATTATAATAGTTTATATGGTTACAACTTGATTTAAAAAAATTATAAATTATTTTCTTTTTATAATCAAGATTATAAAATAAATTTTAATGAGACTCATGATGTGTGTTGAAATAAAATATTTTTAAAATTATAATTATAATAAAATACAATTTCAATCATACCTCAATCGTAAAACTATCAAAATAAGCTTTTAGAGTGCAACTTTTGATGATAAGTTTATTACAAACACTGTTTATCTTTCCTTCCTCTTTTTTATATATTTTTGTTATAATTCAATTAAGATGATAATTATTCGATCAAGATGGTATAAAAAAACTGATCAGATATTAAGTTATGTTTAGTTTTTTTTTTTAAGTTCTTAGAAAATAAAAACATACACACACAAATATATATATATATATATATATATATATATATATATATATATATATATATATATATAATTTTTCACCATAAGTTAGGAATGATCTTCTTTTGTTCGTATAACTTTCTTAGATTTATTTTTTTATTACAAAATATAAGACTAATAAGATTTTGAAAAATCTTAATTCAATAAACACGATTCTAATTTCTAATGGATTATTTTTATAATAAATAAGAAAATTAGAGATAAAAATTACATAATTGTTTTGTGAAGAATAGGATAACAAGTCAAGTGAAATCCACTGAAATAAGAAACAAGAGATTGTGGAAAGAAAAGGAAGCTCTAACAAGAATATTACAGAAATGATCAAGTAATGAATTAATATCGATGAACTATAACTCAACTCATCGAGTTCGAACCTCTGTTTTACAATCTAAAAGATAATAATAATAATAGATTAATCCATTAACTAAGCCCCATGATTCCAAGAAGCATGCCCGGGCATGAAGAAGAGAAGAAAATCATATAATCCTATCCACAACATGAATATGAAATTATACAGATAAAATTACTAGAAAACTAATAAATATAAACAGAAATATCAATGGAAAAAATCTGTCAGTATATTGCGATGATCTTTACTTATAGAATTCTCATGCCTATATCCATCGGTAAACACCGACAGAAAAATTCCCGTGATATATACCGAGAAAATGATGCAGGGTATTATAATAGAATTCAAAAAGACAAATCATATGGTGACGTGATATTTTACTGACATAATAATTCTTTCAGTAATGTCGTCGGTGATATTTAATTTATGACCTCACGATTGACCCTTCTCTCCTCCTCCCTCATTTCTCATTCTTCCTTATGCATTTTGTTCCTTGAACAAACAACTACCCCTCTCCTCCCAAATCTCAACACAATTCAAACTCCAACAACAAATTTGACCGCCAAAATACTTAGTATGTCAACATCCGTATTTTGATTCAAATTTTATTGAAGATTCTCTACTTTAAATAAACTTAAATAAACAAATCTACTTTTTTTTATTTGAACTCAATTTTAAAATTTTGATTTTTCTTTCATATTCTTTTGTAGTATATTTATTTTGTTTGGGTATTTAGTTGTTTTATTTCTCATATAAATTTGTTGTATGGATTTATGATTTGTATGTTAGGATTTGTTTTAGATTTTGTAAAATTACATTTGTTTGTAAATTGATGAAATTTATGTCAAATTTTTGATTTAGGTATTTTATGATGAAATAAATAATGGCTTATGTAATGAGCCCGTTTTATATTTTGTCAATTTTATTGTCGAGTTGAAATTTTCGGTAAATGTGTAAAGATTTGAATTTATGTATATAATTGATAATGAATAATTAAGAATACTATTAAAATATATAGAATAAGTTTGAGCTAAATCAATATTTTTGCAAATTATTTAGTTAACATTGTTAATTAATACATGTTGTCATCATTATTTTATGTAGGTTTGATATAAATATTGGATGATCGTTCATGGATATATAGAGATTCACACCATGGGTTATAGAAGGTGAATTATTGTAATGGGATTCATGATCTTACTAATTACACACTATATAATCTGAGAAATATTAATGGAGAGGGTATTACATGTCCATGCAAGAGGTGTAAAAATAAAAAGTTTCTCGATCTAGATGTTGTAACGATGCATCTTCTACAAAAAAGGTTCATGAAGAAATACTTATATTGGTATGCATACAGAGAACCATATATTCTTCACGATATTATAGTAGAAAGGATGATTGAGTCAACTTCTAGTTCTAGCAACATGCACGAAGTTTAGATGACAATAATAATCCTTATATGAATATGGTTATAGATGTGATGAAAATAAATTAGGGTCATGCCGATCAGTGTCTAATTATAAATGAAGAATCTAATGCAAACAAGACTATGTTTTTTGATTTTTTGAAAGATTCTGACAAACCATTATGAGATTATTGCACAAATCACGATAAATTATCAGTCATTGCATAATTGTTTAACATCAAATCAGATCATGGGTTGAGTGAGGATAGTTATAACAAAATTATTGAATGAGCGAGAAGCATTTTATCTGAAAATAAAAAGTTGAAAGAGAACTTTTATGCTGCTAAATCCATGATGAAACTCCTCAGTTTAGGATATTAAAAAATTGACATGTGTCTAAATTTATGCGTATTGTACTACCTTGAAAATACAGAGTTGATTAAGTGCAAAACATACGGGCATTCTCATTATAAACTCATGACTGGCAGGGGAAAGACTCTTATCACACACATAAAACTTAGATACTTCCCAATAACACCTAGACTACAGAGATTATTTATGTTACTAGAAACTACTGAACATATAACATGGCACCAATCACATGATGCGGTGGATGGAATGATGGTGCGCCCATTGAATGGTGAAGCCTAGAAACACTTTAATACATCCTCAATTTTTAGTAGAGACAAGGAATGTGTGTCTTGGGTCATGTACATACAAATTCAATCTATTCTGGTCATTTGCTGCTCCTTATTCTTGTTAGCTGATGATACTCATATTTATAACTTGCCAGCGGGGATGTATATGAGGCTGGAGTTCATGTTTTTATCTAGGGTTATACACGGTTCTAATAGTCTAAGTTGGAATATAGATGTTTGTCTTCGACCATTAATTGATAAGTTGAAGCACTTATGGTCATTTGGGGCTTTGACTTATGATGTATCGAGGAAATTTTTTTTTAATGAAGATTGATTTGATGTGGACTATCAATGATTTTTCAGCTTATGAAATGGTTTCTGGTTGGAGCATGCATGGAAAACTAGCATGTCCATGTTGTATGGAAAATAATAAGGCATTCACACTAACAAATAGAGGTAAAACATCTTTTTTTACTACTTCCAGTGGTTCTTGCCAACGGATCACAAGTTTAGAAAGAACATAAATGACTTCTTTATTAGAAGAGTTGAAAGGATTGTTGCATCGCCGCTTCTTTCAGGTGAAGAATTGTATAATGTGGTGTTGGAGTACGATGACATTGTGTTTAGTTTTTAATTCGGTAAGTAGAAGTTTCTTGGTTTTGGCTTGACTCAAAATTTGATAAAGCAAAGTATTTCCTGTGAGCTTTCTTATTGGAAGATCAATCTCCTCTGCTATAACCTTGATGCCATGCATATGGAAAATAATGTGTTTGAGAACATTTTCAACATGGTTATGAACGTGAAGGAGAAGACAAAAAATGACATTAAGGTTAGAATAGATACAACTTTGTTTTGTCATTGTAGAAATATGGAGTTGATTTATATTGGGTTACAGGTCGCAAAGTTCAAAGCCAGCCTCACCATAGACAAAAATGCATAGTTATTTGTCTACCAATAGCTCAAAAGTTTGTGTTTTCCTGGTGAACATGCCTCAAACATATCAAGGTTGGTGAATTTGGAGGATTGCATATTGTATGGAATGAAAAGCCATGATTGCCATGTGTTTATGCAAACACTCGTTCCTTTAACTTACCGGGATTTATTGACAAAGAAGATATGAGATGCTCTCAAGGAGATTAGTCACTTCTTTAGTGATTTATGCTCCAATAAGTTGCAGGCATAACACATGGAGAGAATTGAAATGAATATCGTTAAGACAATATGCAAACTTGAGATGATATTCTTTACATCGTTTTTTGACTTCATGGAGCATCTACCTATATTTTTACCGTTTGAGGCAAAAGTTGGAGGCCAAATCCAATATAGATGGATGTATCCATTTGAGAGGTTAGGGTTTACACATGCATCTTAATTAAAATTTTATTATCTTTCTTTGCATATTTAAGAACACTCATTTAATTCCATACAGGTACTTATTCAATCTTTAAGAGAAAAGTAAAAAAACAAGGCACATGTTGAGGTTTCCATATGTGAGGCCTATATTGTTGAAAAGATTTTAATATTTATCTTGTACTATTTTGAGCCTCAATTAAGAACAGTAATCAACTGTATTTCAAGACATGAAAATGGTGGGGAAGTGCCTTGGAGTAAAAACTTGTCTTTCATCATTTCTCTTTTTATTTTTCTTTATTTTTCAGGATTATTAACAATGTTTTTTCTTTTTCTTGTTTTTTTTTTTAAATTAAGACCCGAAATAAAGCACTCCATTAAGGTAAAAAAATTTCATTCATTTTTCTTCTTTTTTATGTGTTTTTTTCATTATTTGTTTTTTGTCATTTTTTTTTCAATTTTGAGTTCTTAGTAATTTTATGAATTAATAAATTACATGAATTTTAGTTGTTATTGAAATAATTTTTGCATTATTTTGTTGAATTTTAGTTATTGTTTTTTCAAATTTGTACAATTTCAATTAAATGTGTAAGATTAATTTTAACTATTATTTTGTATTTATTCCATTTAGAATAAATGTTTGTAAATTTAGGATTAAAAATATTATTACTTAGATATAATTGTTTAATTTTAGTTGTTATTGTAATATGTTTTTCATTATTTTGTTGAATTTTAGTTGTTTTGTTTTTCAATTTTGTTGTTGAATTTCAATTAAATGTGTAGGATTAATTTTAATTATTATTTTTATTTTTTTAAAATTTAGAATAATTTGTTGTAAATTGATAATTAAAAATATTATCATGTAGAAAATAAAAATTTTCTACAAAATTGAATTATGCTAAATTGTTAGAAGAAATTAAATAAAATCAACTGGTTTATGACATATATATTGTGCATTTATAGGTTTAAAATTTTAAGGTAGTCTCTCGTATAAAGGACATGCTGCCTATTTATTTTTCAAAAATAAAAATTGTTTAATTTTTTTTTATCTGTTAATTTGTGTGGATGCTTAGGGGAAAGTCTATTGCACATTATGAGGACAAGATCACTACTAGTTCTTTTAGCAGTGATACTGATGACCATGAGTCATTAGGTGCCGACCAAGAACAGACATTTGAGGCATAAACATTGACTCAAGATGCGGGTTCGTCGAGTGCGATGCCGCAACGTCTAGGGAGGGTCCCTTCACAACAGGATCTATTTATCCAGAAGTATGAGACATAATGGAAGGATGACCTTTCAATGTAAGTTTGTTTTGCTTTCACATCGACATGTTTAATAATTTTTGAAAAAATAATATCATTTATAATGAATGTGATTTTAGATTTACAAATATTGAGACTGCTAGAACAATAACATCCTGAATGGAAATTCCATTCAGGATACCTTAGGTTGATGCATGGTTTTCAAGGTTAGGATTAACTTAAATATCTTTTATGTTAATTTGGACCGTTTATTGAAATTAAATTTTTCTTTTATAAATTTTTACTTCAAGAAAAAATTTGAATGAGAGAGCTGATAATAATATTGTAAGGAGGGATTGAGAGAACGTTGAAATTAGGTAAGATTGAATTCAAGATATTTTTTTATTCCAAATATTAAAATTTTATTTTTTATTTACTAACAAATAATTAATTTGTATCATATAGGTTGCATGATTTTTGGTACAAGGCGCAAAAGAAAACAAAAAAATATACGAGAGAAAGAGAGCTTTCATGTGCACCCCCTAATTGGCCCCACGGTCTCGACGATGATTGGCCTTCGTCTCTATTTTAGATTTATTGTATTTGAACATACAAATATTTAAATTGTAATAAATATTTGATTTTTATACTGATTTATTTTATTTTAATTATATTTCTACTTCTGTTCAATATATATATTTTTAAAATATTACTGATAGGTTCATTGACGATATAACTCCATCGGTATATTTCACTGAGTTGAAAAAGAATTATTGCAAATGCCACTAATACTGATAGGGTTACTGACGGAACTAGATCGTCAGTATATTTCAGAGAGTTGTAAAAGAATTACTGCAAATACCACTGTTACTATTACAGATGGTATTCTGTTGATGATATGTTATATTTACCGATGGATATACTGATAAAATAAAGCGGATAATTTTTTTTGGAGCACTTTGTCCGTTTATAAATCCATCGATATATTTATTACCGACAGACTCATCAACAACCTATAAATTACCGATGAAAGTTTTTCTAGACATAAATGTTTATCTATAAAATTGTTAAATGAAAGTGAAAAATAAGCCCCAGCACCTCCTTCTCAATTCAAATCTCCAAGCTATCAGCTAGTCAATTCACTGTTTTTTGTTTCTTGTAGCTGGGGAAGGTTTAATTGCCATGTCATGAGATTTTCCAAATCTTACTAGTAAACTATGGACCTTCAAAGCAACCAGTCCGAGCTTCCTATATTACTTACCCCGACATGATTTTTAAAAGCAACCATCGTCTTTAATTAATTTTGTCCTACAGTACTGCTCGTCATAGATTCAAGAATAACGGCACCAAATTAAATAAATGGAAACAAAATGGTCAGACAATGGTAGAGATCTAAGTGGAATTGGCAACATGCTTTTAATAAAAGAGTGACGCCAAGGCAAAAAGACAAAACAAATCACTTACTTTATGGTGCTCTCAACATAATTTAATTAATGAACTGATCGACGAACTCTAAATTCTGCATATAGTCCACACTATGAATATTAATATGCTGTTGATTTAAGTAAATTTGGAGATGCTGATGCATGTTTCTTTCTTTGAAACCAACAGAAAGCATGAAAGCTGTCCCAAGTAGCCTTTCAAAATTAAATATTTCTTGACAAGTACAAGAAATCAAAGCCTAGCAAAGAAAGAAACATGCATCAGCATCTCCAAATTAAATATTTCTTGACAAGTACAAAAATTTAGCAACTCCATAGAAATTGTTTCTACAATGTCATTGCGAACAACAACTATCAATCTTTAAATCTAATGACCTAATTATTAGTTATAGGCTGAGTATCAAATTAACTACGTGGAAAAGTGACAAAATTGATTTGACAAACTAAAAATAACATAGTTGACCAATAAAAATATAAAATGATTTGAAAAAAAATCAGTATAACATATTTTTTTTTTAATTTTGATATAGAGATATAACAAATTACCATCATTTTAATGCAAAAATCACAACTCAAATTATGGGCATGATCACAATGAGCTAACTCGGTTGATCAATTATTTTTTTTGTTCCCAACCTTTATTCTATCTCTTGATAGGCTTTTATGGGGCTTGGGTCGGCTAGAATCCAGGCTTAAATTCAACAGTTAATTTGGAACAAAATTGAAAAAAAAAGGTTTGGATTCACGTAAGATAAAATTCAAGAATAAATTGATGGATGTTTACAAAATTAGGAACCGAAGTAAAATAATAGTAAAAAAAAGAGTTGTATGGCGCATCTCGAACACGCACCAGGTTGTGAACCTTGTTGTGACACGTGTGGGGTCCTTCCATCTTTAAAAGTGGTTTTTTTTGGTGTATCAGAAAGCATCCTAACAAATATAAAATTAATTTGTTGGCCGATGTTTGGTTTCTTTTCTTTCCTTTTCTCTCTCCTCCCTATAAAATATACAGCTTTTTTGTTCTTCTTTCCTTTGAGGGACTGCTTTTTTTTTTTTTAATGATCAATTATAATCTCTTGATTTTTGATCTCTTGAAAAACAAAAAAAAACCCAACAATATTTCACAAATTCAAGCGCAAGAAAAATAGCAAATGATGTTTATTTTCCCTTGAAACTAATATCAAGCTCTTAGAAAAAAATCATTAATTTCAATCATGAATATAATAAATATAAAAGGATAAAATCGAGGAAATAGTTTCAGGGCAAAAATAAAATAAATGGCATTATGCGAATCCACATCGTTAATAAGTCTATTGGGATAGTTGTTGCAACAATGATTGACCCTTTTGCTTTAGTTGAAAACCTTGTTTTCAATCAATGTTAAATTGACCTCATTTCCTTCCTTATCTAATCATTGCTTAGTAAAAAATTCCAAATTTTCTTGATTAGTTTGGACATACATGTTAATTTTACATAATATTCTCATATCATTTAATGTAATCCACCCATCTTATTTAATTAGTTTTTTGTTTACATTATGTGAATTTATTTAACAAAAATCTATAAGAAGTAAATTGTGTATCACTTTTCTATAATTAAAATAGTCTTTTGACTAGATTTAATGACTTAACATTCATGAGTTTAAATTTTATTATTCTTATTTTATGTATAAGATAATGGTGTATTTTTGCAAGTTTCTACCTCAAAAAGTTGTTACTTACAAATATTTTTATGTACAAGATAGACACCACCATTACCGCATCATTTCAAATGAAAGGTTACCTTTTGCTACGTATTTTTCTAAAATTACTTTATGTCTGTTATTAACTGTATATTCTTATTTTTGAGCTTATATTTTATGATATTTATTTTGTAAAAAGGATATTTAAAAATCTAATGTTAATCCCTAAAAATAAAGATTTTATCGGTGTGGGAATTTCAAAGAAAGGTTTTGACGTTAATCACTAAAAATAGAAGACTTCATTGATTTTGGAGTTTTAATAAAATAAATTTATGTTAATACCTAAAAATAGAATATTTCATTGAAAAAGAAGTTTTAACAAAATTCTAACGTTAATCCCTAAAAATAAAAGATTTTATTGAAGTAGAAATTTTAATAAAACTTTATGATGTTAATCTCTAAACTTTGGAGATTTCATTGACTTTGGAATTTTAATTAAAAATCTTGGCGTTAATCCCTAAAATAGAAGATTTCATTGATTTTTAGAATTTTAATGACAAAATCTTGACGTTAATCCCTAAAATAAAAGATTTTATCACTTCGAAAAAAAAACTTTGATTTCTTTAAAAACAACACTAAATTAGACTAATCTTAGGTTTTTGAAATGGTTTTGGAATGTTGGCCCATAAGAGCTGATTTAATATAAGCCAAATTGCAATGAGTTTTATAATTAAGATATAAAACACAATATGAAAACAAGCAATTTGATTAAAAAAAAATTTCTTTTCTCTTTTCTTTGTTTAGAAATAAGGACATGAAAATGGAAAATGAAAATATCGGAATGACATAATAATTAACAAACTTGCATGAATATTAAATAGATATAAGATTTGTTTTTGGGAGACTTAGCCAAAATGCATGGAATTTTAAACATTTTTTGTAGCATGAACATAAAGACAAGGATAACTACAACAAGCAAAAGAAGAAAAACCTAGGATAACAATTTAATCCTAAGAATAAAAGATCACAAGTCTTATATTATTTATTCATGCATCATCCAAATAAACAAAATACACATGTCTTGATTTTTTCTCATAATTAAGAAGCATGCAACACTTGAGCTCAAGTTTTGTCCATGCATCATCATCATCTAAAACGAAAGCACATTTCAAAACCCTAATCTTATAATTTAATGTTTAGGTTACAAGCAAACCTAAAAACACAAGTTTTGGTTAACCTTTCATGCATTTGTTTTTAAATCAATATCATCACATTTATTTTTTTATTTTTTTAAAAGTTTTAAGATAAGAGACATGCAAAACCTAAATGACACACGAACAAAACTTAAAAAAAAGTGAGTTGTAACTTACATTAAGGATGGTTTCAATAGAGTAGGGAGGAGTTGTGGAGGTTCTTAGTGGCTGTCATAAGCATTAGTGTTTGAGAGGTATTTTAGGTAACTTTCTCTCTCTAGACTAGGGTTTTCTTTTTCTCTTAGGTTTGTGTTTCTTTTTCTTTGTTTTTTCTTCATTTTCTTCCTCTTTTCCTCCTTTCTCGTATTGGAACTCTGTGGTTTAAAATGAACTGGTTTAGTGATCCAAAAACCACCCTTTCCCTCTATACCAGATTCATATTTTTGGTGTTTTGGTATGGTTTTACTCTCCTTTTCTTTCTTTTCTTTCTCTTCTCACTGTTTTTTTTCCTATTAGACAAGTTAGTTTAAACTCAAACATCCCTTACCCACTATCTCTCTCTCAAAGTCAAATTTTCTCTCTCAAGACTTCTCTTTTATTTCGTACCATGCTCCTCTATTTATAGGTATGGAGGAAGGTCTTAGAACCTTTCTAGGTGGAACAAATATATTTGTTGATTTTCATGGGTTAATCTTGGCCATCCATCATTTTTGTACAACATGCTTGGGTGGGCTACTTTAGCACACGTTTTCTATCATCACAGAGAAGCAATGCAGCAGGTCTTTAACTAAAGATGAAGTACAAGTGCCGAGGGAAATGATATGTCTCTTGGCATTTAATGTTTTAATTTTAGCATGAGAGAGAGAGAGAGAGAGAAATAATGATCCAAAGTAGCTTTGAAAACCTACAAAAAGGAGAACAAAAGAGAAAATAAAACCATACATGTGTGAGGGTTTAAAGGCAATCCCTTCCATACAAAACAACATTATTATGGCACCTTAAATTCATTTTTTTGGTATGATGTTATGCACCATTTCACTTAAGTTTATTTTATTTTTATTTTTTTCATCATTTTTTGTTTACAATTTAGTTCTCATACTTCTAATTCCTTCATATTCAGTCAATTTGGGTTGATTTTCTAAGATTTCTTTCTATTAAACCCTTGATGACATTCAAAACTATCCTTCAATATTGACGCCTTTCACAATGTAGTACTTGGATTTTTAATTTATTCATTTTTAGACAAAAAATCTTAATATTTCTTTAATTACACCCCTAATTGAATGAGTGGAATCCCTAAATTCTAGTGTCTATTCTATTTTAGTCCTTAATCCTTTAATTCATTCAATATTGGTCAAATTGATTGTAAACTTTATTTTTATTTTCTCTTCAATTACACCACTGATTGAATTAATAGGTTCCCTGGATTTCAGTGTCTTTTATATTTTGGTCACTGATCCTCTAATTCTTCTAATTTTAGGCAAATTGACTTCAAATTTCAATTTTATCTTAAAGTAAGTCCCTAATAGAATTAATTGGAATTCCAAACATTTCCATTTCTTTTATTTTGGTCTTTGGCTTGCAAATTTAGCCATTTTTGGTCTTTGGCTTGCAATTTTCTCCTCAATTAGGCTCTCAATTTAATTAATTGGACTTCTAAACTTTGCTATCTTTTCCATTTTGATCAGTGGTCTTCCAATTCTTTTGATTATGACCGATTTAATCCTTTTTTTCTATTTTTTTCAATTAAACCCCAAATTGCATGCTTGCATAATTTTTTAATCAAACTATAATTTAAATTCTTGCTCATTTGCAACCCAAATTGTATTTTATTTTGGAAACATTTTTCTCCGAAGATTCTTTTTGTTTGAAAATGGTTTTGAAGACATTTTTTCTTTAAATTGAGGGCGTCAAAATTTGGTATGACAATGAAACAGTACTTACATAAATATATCTACAAATCTTGTCAAAACTTTGAGTTCTTGTTAGTCTTTCGTTTCGCCAAAATATCTTTCTGGAGGCTCTATGAGGGCAACCAAGGACAAATCCTTTCTATCAGCACATTAAATATCATATCGCTTCATATAGAAGATTTTCAAGCAAATTGATAACTTTGCTTTGGGCTTAAGGTTGTTATTAATGGCTGATGTGCCATGTATTCTGTCTTTGCCAAAATGACAAGTAAATAAAAAATACAAGTTACCCAAAAATGTCTGAAAAGATTGATATTTTCCTTATCCTGAAAGAAGAGGGCAATTATTTTGTACCAAAAAAAGATGATACAAATTGGAATACAAGTTACCCCTATATTTGCACTCCCATACTTTGCTTGCTAGTCTTTGGTGCTGAAGAATTCTCACTTGGTGGGGAAGGCAGAGTTGATTCCCTGACATTGATGCCAACATCGGGGCAATTGACCATCTGAGCTGATTTTACACTCTGATTTTGTCCTGAACGCAACTTTTTTGGTGATAGAGTTGGCTCTACACTCTTAAATTGGGCTTTGGAAGCGAGTTCATATATGGATTCAGAAATTTTTTCAGTGTCTGTGACCACGTCAATAAGTATTGAAGCTACTGTAACCCCTGGTATAACTTTCAGCAGGTCAATGTCTTCCCATATGCCTGATTTGAGTAAAGATTTGATATTTTTGGCAGCAGATTTTGCATTTTCAATGTGGGAATCTGCAGAAGATGGCTGCACCATTATTTTGATTGCCAATGCAAGTTCCTTGAGTGATTTTCCAGATTCTCTGCTCATTTTTGTGCATGCTTCCTGAATTATGTTACTAACTTCTGATGATGCCTGCAACAATAAGCAGCTAATATTTAGAGATAAGCATGTGATGAATCACCTGGTGCTTCTGAGCATATATGTTCCTAAATGGTACTCATTTTTTTTTATTACTTAACCCATACATAAAGGCTTGAACTTTGCTAATTTTTGTGAGAATGGATCGCAACATATGATATGCCGAAGGCTTAAAGTAGCTTATCACATTGTATTTAGACATCAAAGATGAGATAGCTGCTAGGGAGCTAATTTCCTTTCTTATACCTGAATGTCAGCATTTAAGCATCCATTCAATGCTTCAATTCGGTAGGCACATTCTCGAGCCAGAGTCCCAACTTTCAGGTATAGTTTCCATGGATGTCCAGATGGGAACCGACCATGACCTGGCTCCCATGCTGCAAAATTAGCCTGAAAGGCATCAAAACTATTATCAGAAAAATTCAAGTAAATAGGTAAAAGGTGGGGGGGGGGGGGGGGGGGGGGGGGGTTTGGGTTACACC
>Ga0325411_1006321_pt1 | contig 13022 bp, 10 predicted proteins | sample PopdelMetagenome_13_FD_206181 | JGI IMG/M metagenome (GOLD analysis project Ga0325411, IMG submission 206181) | Populus deltoides microbial communities from Bellville, Georgia, United States - Xylem-PdIQD-R4 | ecosystem: Host-associated > Plants > Phyllosphere > Stem > Wood/Secondary xylem... | reverse complement strand
AATTTTAAAGATAAATAAGTTGTTTTACTGTATATAAATAAGTAAAAAAGACAAACAAAAAAAACTTCTAGAGGCCAATTTAATATTATTTATTTTTAAAAGTAATTAAATTATTTTATTATGATAAAAAATTATAAATAAACTAATTTTTCCTGATTAATATGATAATACCATTTAACAATAAGGAAAAAAGCATATTGCCCTCACTAGAAAGCTGTTTGATTTTTTCTTGAGAATTGCAAAATGGTCATTTCAATGTTCCGGTTCAAGTGAAATGTGTCTTAGCCTATGTTGAAAAACTGAGTCCTTTTTAAATTTTTTTTTTAATTAGTCTGTTAAATCTAATTGGGATGCACCTTCTCATTAAAAAGGAACATAAATCTCTTAGAAAAGTTAATGTGCACGGTATGGGTGAGAAAAAAACTAAAAAACCAAGAAAATAAAAAAAGATAACTGAAAAAATCGAATCGTAAAAAAAAACCAATTAAAATTTTAAAAAAATTGACTGGTTTGGTTTTAGTTTTATAAGCATAAAACTGAAAAAACCAAACTGAACCGAGCCCAAACCGAAAAAACCGAGCCAAACCGAAAAACTAAGCCAAACCGGTTTGAACCAGTTTTTATCCTAAAAACCAAATCAAATCGAAATCAGTCGGTTTGAACCGGTTTCAGTTCTTTTTTTAAAATTCAGTTTGGTTATTTTTTTTGATAAAATTCAAACCCAACCAAAAATAATTACCCTTAGTACACGCAAACATAGATTAGTATTTATTGAAACAATGTAATAAACTAATAATAGGTTTGCCCTTCCACTATAAAAACTTTGAATTGTCAATTAGGGAAAATTTGATCATTTAATTTTTTCTCATAATAAAACGACTAAATTTTTTTTTTAAATACATATATATATATATATATATATATTAAACTAGTTTTAGAGGGTTATTCATTTTTTTAAAAAAAAACTTTTTTAAGCATGGCAAAATGATTGAAACTTTTTTATAGCGTCTGTAGTTGAAATTGTTGAAACATCCATTGACAATAAATCCATTTCAAGGGACAAGAGATGCTGAGCCAAAAAAACAAGAAAGGAATTGAAACAAAACAGCTATATGTATCCAAGCAGCACAGAGGTGGTCAGCTTGTGCACATCCTAACAAAAAATAGATACATGTGAGGCAATTTGGTTCTATTGGGCCACGAGTTTGACTTTCCTCTTCCAAAGAAATCACAAGCAGTCAAATACCACATTGCTTGCCGATGGAGACCCTCCAACGCGGTTTCAAAGACGTTCATGCACTTACTGTCATGCCTGGTCTTGACATTACTTTAATATTTTTATATACGTAGAAAGAAGTATTTATTATTATTCTTAGATCAGAAGTAAAGAAAATAAATCAGCTTGGATCCATGTAAAAGTAAACAAACACATCATCCTTGCAATATCAAGATCTGGAAGCTGTCATAGAAAGCTCTTTCTGCTTTTTTGGGGTCTGAAAGTTTCAGTCTTTTCTCTTCAGATGAATATGGTGATGTGTACTCATATGTTGTGCATATAGGGTTTTCATTTTTTTTTCTTTTTTAAGTCTCTCGGGCTGTGCTTGGATCCTTAGAACACTCTTGAGACCCCACTAAATTTGGAAAGGTAACTGAAATCTTTTTGGATTCTGTTAAGTTTCTATAAATGGAAAGTTCAAGGGGCAGGAGAGTTGAGAAAAGAGGTTACGAGCAGGGTGTCGATGATGAAGCTGACAACCTGCCAGAATCAAAAAAGGCAAAATTGCCCGCTTTAGCAAGGTTTGTCTTTGCATTAATTCACGAGGTTTATTGTTTACGATTTTTATTACAAAGTAGTTCATGGTCTAAGCAATTTGTGTTGTGGTTTTATTTCTTGGCTTGAAGGATTAATTAGGACAACTATAAGAGATTGAAAGAATGAGTTATGTTAATTAGGATCCAAAATGGGGGGTTAATTATAGGAGAATTTGGATATTGGATTTATCTTCTTGGATCCGTTGGGTTTGGTTTTACAATGACTCTTGGTGACTTAATGACTGGTGGATCTCATGCCCAGTGAAATGTTATATTAATTAACAATATCACAAGGCTGGTGACTTGATAGACTTCCGGAATGATTGAAACTGCTCGTAGATGAGCTTCAACTTGTTTGGCAGTGAAGGGAGGTACATGAAGGAATGAGCCTGTGATTGTAAGAGAATCTTGGGTACTAGAGCGGTGTTAGAGTGGGATTGTTCTGTTGATTCAGGGCTACTGAAACCAGTCTTTGGGGCTGATTTCAGTATCAAAGCTTTCACTGAGTTGCTTTTGCTAAATCAGACCAATGTTTAAGAACAAGATCATCATTATTGAAATATCAAATGCATGCTTAAGCTTTTGGGCTCGAGTTTCAAACAGCCTAAACTTCTGTGGAATTGGTTGAATTTTCAAGTCATTGTTTGATGCATAATTAAGTCAGTTTGTCTACTATCTTCTTTGTACAAATGGTTTGCGGCATTTCTTTTGAGTTCACTCCAACTGATATAAGACTTGAATTATCTGCAGTGTAATTGTGGAGGCTTTGAAGGTGGATAGTTTGCAAAGACTTTGCTCATCTTTGGAGCCTTTGTTTCGCAGAATTGTGAGTCATAAAGTCTTTCTTTAATTCGTTTATTATAATAAAATGTTAGTTGGGTTGTGGTATATTGATGGCTGATGAGCTTAATAGATAAGAAGAGTGATATCATGCTAAGCCTTTAGAAGATACAATGACACCACTGCTGCTGTATATTTCTAGTTCATTGTATGTCACGAGAATCATGACTGGAGTCACATATTAGGTCTCACGTATAGCCATACTGAAATAGTTGCTGAGACTGCTGCTCAGTAATCCCTAGTTCAATTTGTTGAAAAAAGGTCGCTGGCAACATTCAAGCGATTTCTTGTCTCGCTATCTCCAATGCTTCTGCTGTTGGTTCAATTTATTGAAGGCATCGTAATCATGACATGTTATCTGATTCTAGCTATCTCCAACTTCTTTTGCTGATTTTGGTTTTTTGAATGAATAATCAGGTCAGCGAAGAAGTGGAACGTGCTTTGACGAGGTTAGGCCCTGCTAAATTGGCTGGAGGGTAGGTTCCTGGATATTTTTTAATCCTATAGACTAAAGTTTCCTTTCCAATCTGCCTTGGATCTTCATGATGCAGACAAACAATGTAGAAACAATCCTTATAAATTTCAGTTGTAACCCATACTCTCCTGATGGAAGTTGGGAACTTAGAAGTGTTGAAACAACTGCAATGTATAGGTATTCATATATGACTTACATTTCTACATGTCAGGTCATCACCACCAAAACTTCCGGGCCCAAATGGAAACGATCTACAACTTCATTTCAGAACAAGAATGCCTCCTCACCTGTTCACAGGAGGGAAAGTTGAGGGGGAGCAAGGGGCAACTATCCATGTTGTCCTGTTAGATGCAAGCACCGGAACTGTCATGCAAACTGGACCAGAATCAGCAGCCAAACTGAATGTTGTGGTTCTTGAAGGTGACTTCAATGATGAAGCTGATGAAGGTTGGACAGCAGAACATTTTGAAAGCCATGAAGTAAAGGAGCGTGAAGGTAAAAGGCCACTACTGACTGGGGATCTACAGGTCAGTCTCAAGGAAGGGGTAGGAACTCTTGGAGATCTTACTTTTACTGACAATTCTAGCTGGATAAGGAGCAGAAAGTTCAGGCTTGGTGTTAAGGTTTCTCCTGGATATTGTGAGGGGATTCGTGTTCGTGAGGCTAAGACAGAGGCATTTGCTGTTAAAGATCACCGAGGAGAATGTGAGTTTTTCGGTGGTTATAATTTATGATTGCTAGTTTAATCTCCATGTAGCACACATCCTTCTTGAAGAGTAGAACAGTAGAGTATAAACATGAAAAATTAGTGATCAACAATATTAGAATCTAGATACTCTTACTTGGCTAGGTAGATGGCTGCCCACTAAGCCTCTCAAATGATACCATATTTCTGGGTTTCTCTGTCATTTAATTGAGAAACAATGATATCATTCTATTATAGTGCATTTGCTGATAAAGCTAGTAGCCTTCCACTGCATGACATGGTGCATGTTGGATGGTGAAAGGTTGTAAGAGTAGCAGGAGAATAGTAGTTCCTTCTGCATTCTTCCAAGCTGTAATTCTTAGCTTGGTTGAAAGATAACTCACTATCAAGTCTGGATGGTGAAGGTAAATATGAGTAGTACAGGACTTTTTGACTTGGAACTTCATAGTTCAGTTATTTTCTTGGGTGTAAACATGCAATGCAAAAGCCTTAGAATTTAACTAATGCTATAAATGGATGCAACAGCCAGTTCTGCAGCGTCTTAGAAACAAACCTCCAGTTTTAGGGGCTATCTTATAGTTTGGGAGCCTATACTTGATTGAAATATCGCCTCTTATATTTTATTAAATTTCAGATGAATTGTTGCCATCAAGTTGTTGTAACCAGGATTGTTTTTATAATTTGCAGTATACAAAAAACACTACCCGCCGGCTTTACAAGATGAAGTTTGGAGATTGGACAGGATAGCAAAAGATGGAGCACTGCACAAAAAATTGGTGATGGCTGATATTACAACAGTTGAAGATTTTCTCCGTGTTCTCTTTAGGGATTCACAGAAATTAAGAAATGTAAGAATCCCTTTCTCTGGTTGCTTGTTTTTCCCTACATATGTGCTGAGAAACTAATTATTTCTTTCAGTTCATATCCCTTGTTTCCATATTAATTGCTCTTCAATTTCCTGCTGCCCCATTTTGATGTGCACGTAGATCCTTGGAAGTGGAATGTCAAATAGGATGTGGGAGAATACAGTTGAGCATGCGAAGACTTGTGTCTTAGGAGGAAAGCTTTACGTTTACTATGCTGCTGGTACTCATAGCACCGGTGTTGTTTTCAATAACGTTTATGAGCCCAGGGGCCTTATTTCTGATGGGCAGTTCCTCTCTTTGGATTCACTTAATCACAATCAAAAGGTTAGATATTCTCTACCATTCAGAATTGACTACAATATTTTCACATCATTTTACACTTTATTTGTGCTCCTGATATTCGTCTGCTTATATTGCACAGGATCTGTCCATGCAAAGTGCCATACAAAATACTGCAGTTAGCTTTAGGAAAAGTAGTGAATGGTCATCTACTCATATTACTTAATGATGTAAAGAAATATGTTCACTAAAATGTGGTGGAAATAATCTTGAAATTAAACATTAAATAACAGTCAAGATGGTTACATGGTATGTGGTGGATAGTTGATTCAAATTTTCCTGCCGATGTGTTTGATTGATAGACCATCAGGACCATTAACAACTGATGGTTATTCACTAGTTTAGACATAAGAAATGACCTTATTAAGACACGTTGTGGAAACTTTAGCTGCCCCAATCCTTTGTTCAGCATCTTGAAAGTCATGAGCTCAAAAACCTCCCTAGGGATTGAAGGATCCGCATTGCTTGTCTTTGTGAGTAGAATTTTGCTCATTCATGTTAATATTTGCTTACAGATTTCAGTGGATTCCCTGGTGAAGCGAGCATATGAGAATTGGCATCATGTTGTGGAATATGATGGCAAAGTTCTGAACTCCCTAGCTAGCAATAAGGGTGGCAAAGGAGCATCCGCTGCACCCATAGTCGACAACAGCTATGAGAGAAATCAGTATATAACATCTGATCAAAACAAGCAACAGTTTATCCCTTCTGAACCAAGTCCACAATACCAAGCTATAATTAACCACCCATCAGTCCCTCAGTTGATTAAATTTCCATTTGTTAGGTCAGATCAGAATGCAGCAATGACCCTAAATAATCCACAAGCAGCATTATCTGGCGGCATGGATTACCTGTCTGTTGGAACCCCAGCTGGGGATACTTACTTTCCAGGTGATTGGTCTCGGCCAAGGACTGGGAATGGATTAGAAGACTTTTTCACAGAAGAAATACGGGTAAGGAGTTCAGAGATGTTGGAGAGTGATGACATGCAGAGACTGCTAAAAACACTTGGTATGGGTGGAGTTGGGATGGGACCTGGTTTTGTTCATCCTGATGAGCCTTGTTACTCTTATAGCGTTCAAGCATACGAGCCTCAGATGGATCAAACATATGCGCAGGAGCGAGGAAAAGGCTCAAAGGCTGTCGTTGGATGGCTTAAGCTGAAAGCAGCTTTACGCTGGGGGATATTTGTCAGGAAGAAAGCCGCAGAAAGAAGAGCTCAGCTTGTTGAGCTAGATTGAAAAGATGTTTAAATCTAATTTAACCTGGGGTTTACTGATATGTTAAGAGTCCGTGAATTTTTAATTTTTTGTTTGATTGTTGAGCGACATCATCGAATATATTCAAGCTTAACAGATTGGGATTAAAAAGGATGCTGCATGACTCCAGTTTCTGCCTTCGCCTATGTTCTCTTTGGCCGGACAAAGCAAAATCGAATGAAGGAGACTTTGTTCCAAGTTTAGAGTGTTCTCGTTTCCTCCTGTAAAGGGAAGACGCCATGTTTATCGTTCTCGCTTCCTCCTGTAAAAGGAAGACGCAAAAAAAATTGTTTAAGCGTTTCTAATGCTTTTAAAAAAAAAATTAAAATCATGTGTGGATGAATTAATGTTATCTGATTAACTTGTCATTCAAGATGATATTAAAAAAAAAACATTAAAATAACAATAAATTATATAAATTTAACTTAACTTGGATTAACCTGACTGTAGTGTATATAGATGAGATGATGTGGCCATCAGAATCAACTTATTAAATAATTATAACTAAAAGCTGTACTGTAACAATTATTGCCAGATTATATCAGACAGAAGAATTAAATCATTGATGTTTCAGAAAGCTTTGTCAGTCTTGGGTTCATTGAACAAGCTTCTTTGTCAGTTTTCAAATCTCAAATCGGAACTCATAACTATGCTTGTAGTTGTTGCTCTTCTTCGGCTTGCTATTCCTTACATGGCGTATAAAAATGCTCATCCCACCTCCTCTAAGTGCAAAAGACTAACGCAGAACTTCTAGGATATTGCAGAAACATAAAGACCACATGAACCTCTCTCGTTTTCTTTCCCTAAACATAACAAATGGTTCCATGCAGAGTAGCAAACGCTTTCCTGTTCACACACAAAAAGAAAAGTGTAAGGTACCCGTGTCTGTCCATGCATGAGTACAAATAATTCTTAGTAAATCCGAGGACCATGAATCTCGAAACCAGTGTCTGAATAAGATAAACACAAGCGAAAACAAATCATATGTAATGGAGGCTGTTAAAAGCAACCATTTCTTTTCTTTCCTGGTCAAGCATTTTCAGAGAAAGGTTTATGCTTCTGTTACCAGACTTTAGCTCCAAGGCAGTCAAAAGCAATCTGAAAACGTCTCGTTAACTTTAAAAGTAAATTTACAAACAGCAAATATTAAAAATTAAGGAAAGAGATGAATTTAATATGTAAGATCAGTTTATCAACAAGAGAAGAGAAGGAAGAGATAAAAACTAGGATCCTGCTATAAATGTTAACCAGTAAATTAACTCTAGTAACAGGGAATAAGAATGGAAAAGGGCCGATGAAAGTACATGGGGGAAAAGGGGAAGGAAAAATAAACTAAAAAAAAAAGAAGAAGAAAAGATAGATCAACTACAAGATACAAATTTGTCCATGAGAGCAGTGAACTCGGATGCCCTTCTTCTCCTTCAATATGGAGGAAGGGCGTCTCAAATGCATGATCCAGGTGAGTAAGATTCAAACCCGAATTCTCCATCCATCAAGACGCCATCATTTTGATCCTGCTTCAAATAACATTATAAAGGGTCAAAGAATGTGGCTTAACAATTTTATCTCTCAAAAACAGTTAGGAATCTTTCCAAACAACAAGTGCAAAGAAAATGAAACAAGCAACTTGTAATACAAAATCTTCACAGTAGCAGTAATAAATTATAATAGGGAGATTGGCTACAGTCATGATTCACAGTTCCTTCTATCAGTTAACTTTGAATTCTATCTATCGATTCGGATTTAGTGATTGTAGATTATACACACTTACACACTTACATCCTCTCCTCTCATTCACTCACCTTATTAATTCAGCCACTCAAATGTTTCCAAGGTAACATGACAAAAACATTTTGAATAAATGTAGATGAAAAAACACCAACCCATCACATACATACTATTAATGATATGGAAGTGATAAATTGATAGGAACAACATGTAATCTGTCTATCACAATAAAGAATCTAAAAGACTGAATCATGAAAGTAGATATGTGCAACCATGACCAACTCCCATTCTATAAACATGACAGTAAAGGTTATATATGTTGTCATCATCTTGAGCTTTTATAGTTTATACCAAAACAAGCCAAGGAGTCCTTTGAAATTTGTTTGTAGCTTCTTTAGGGCAAGAAAACATGAAATGGTGAGTGAAAAAGCTGAAAAGAACGCATCTGAAGTGTGGTAACTGAGATGGATAAAGCAAAAAATATTCTCATACCCGTTTGATCATTGCATTCACTATATCATCCAAAGAATCATAATTATTTTGAACGAAACCATTAGGAGACTTTGTTTGCTCCAAGAGAAAATCCTCATTTGACCTCATATTTGGTATTCTCATACCCGTTGGGTCCAAAGCAGAATTCCCAGCTTCAAGATGCTGAAACATGGATAGAGTCCCACTGTTTGATTGACCAAGCGCAGATGCATCAAACCTTTTCCTTTGGTCCATACTCTGGCTCAATGGATTCATGGAACCATTGCCAGAAACCAGGGAGTTCATGGCACCAAACGAACCATTTAGACAAGGATTAAAGTTTTGGCTATTTTCTCCCCATCTGTTCTTTGATGTGTAATTTGTATTATGAAAAATATTACCAACCAAGTCTGCTTGTCCTTGCATATCTAATCTGGAATCTTCTAAAGGTGCTGTGAGAGAACCCGATGAAGAAAAATCAAGAGGATTATTAACAATGTGAGAGGTGGTGGAAGATATATTGTCTCTCCGGGTACTTGTAGGCAATGGATCATGTCGGAAAGGCTCACCCAATGGCAAAGAGTTTGAAGGAAATGTGGACATTTGAACTACACCCTGCCAGTTATCATCACATCTACTATGATCCAGAAAATTTGAAGAGCCACGGCCACCAACATCAAAAGACTCCTGATTCAATGAAGGAATGCTTAGAGAAGATTGAGTTGCCAACGATCTCCTAGTCTGATTTTGTTGTGGGTTCACATGAAGCATCTGAGGGTTGTTTGCGGCACTAGATATGGTATTGCCCAAGCTACCAATAGTCACTTTGACATCCGGGAAGCAACCTGCAAGTGTAAAACTTGTTGCATCACCTTTGTGATTAAAGTCTCCAATATGGTTCATAGACTTCAATTGAAATTGCTTGGGATCCAATGCTGATGAAATCCCTTGAAATAAATTTGTGCTGCCTCGGTTTGTTTGTAAGAGACCTGGCTGGAGCTTTCCAAGAGTATTGAGAGGATTGTTCAAGGATCGGGAATGACCTGGTTGGAGCAGCCCAGGAGAAGCTATTCCCTGCAAGGTTAAACCACCAGGAGAGTTCAATCTACCAAGCAAACTCCCGGGTGGGTATGATGAAAGAGAAGTGGTTGAAAGCTGTCCCGGTCCATGCACAGAGCGAAAATCTCCAAATCCATCCAGCGAACCCATTCTCAAGTAAGATGAATCTTTAGCACCAAATGCAGCAACCATGTTGGGTTGCTGATTTGCCCCACAACTTAGTCTTTTGAGGTAAAGCCTGAATTTCTGCAAGGAAACATAACACAGCAACAAAATTCTTTGAAATTTCAACACAAGGTCAGAATTACATTAGACGTATCTACCTACTAGTTGTGTGTGTGTGTGTGTGTGTTTAAAAAAATCTCGCCACACTATTAGCTATCATGTGAAACAATAGTAAAATTGGCATTTCTAATTTACAAAAATGGGCCTTGTTATTGTTAAAGATTTGCCAAGTTTTTCACAATAGGGTTGAGCACACAGTTAACCCGATACACATCCCATTATGATGTCACCCCAAGCCCACGAACAGGAGCGGTGCTGACAATCATTAGGCATCATTTATCATGGAAAGTAAAGAAACAAAAACGAAACACAGGTACCTGCAAATGGCTTGCCACATTTTCCCTTGTAAGCCCATCAACATTCATCAGGTCAAGTATTTTCTTTGGAACAGCCTCTGCAAATGATGCAACAAAAAGCAAAGGATAAAAGAAATGGCATCGGGATTAGTAATTATGGGAATACAAAGCAAAAAATATTGCTTCTAAGTTGAGGAAACTCACTGTCAAGACCCAGTTGATTGACAGCAGAGACAAACTTTTGATGCAGCTCCACCGACCAAACAACTCGAGGCTTCTTCTGATTCCCAGATTCTTCATTATCATTTCCATCTTCACCCTCACCTTCCTCCTCTTCGTCTTGGTCCTTGCGTTTCCTGTTTACTTTTCCATTTTGATCAGCACTACCCGTTGATGTCACTTGGTCCCCCTCCCCGGCTCCATCACCACCCTTATCTTGATTTGGTGAACCGTTCTGGTCCTGGGGATACCATTTTTTTCTCCTGATTACATGTTGCCATATGTTTTTGAGCTCCTCCAATCGAACAGGTTTAAGCAAATAGTCAACAGCACCATGTGTAATCCCCTTATACACAAACTCTTTATCACCATGAGATGATAACACTGTAACAAAGTTCATGTAGGAAAAAATTATATCCAAACCAAAACTACCCACAGATTTAAACCATTTTTCATTCATTCATTAAGGGAAGACTACACAGTAAGTACGGCATAAATTTCTTAAAACCAACAGCATAGTCATTATAAGAAAATGAAACAACAAAGATTTACCCTATCCAGGTTAAAATGTTTTATCGCTGTTCAAGATGCCACAGTAAATTACAAAAAAGAAATTGAAGGTGATTTAACGACTTTACAAAAATAGCATTTGCTTACTGATAACCGGTAGATCCATTTCGAGCCCCACGAGTTCAAGGAGCTTAAAGCCATCCATGTCTGGCATGTTAACGTCACTGATAACCAAGTCATACTTGTTTCTGTTTTCTCTCAACATTTCCAGAGCAGTGACTGCTTGATTGGTAGTTGTAACTGCAAACACCATAGATAACTTGTATTAAGAGAAACTAAATTTGAATGAAGTTTGCAGTAAAATTTCAAGGCCCAACATGCTATAAATTATATTCAAATTACATGCAACCCAAGATTCAGAAGTAGACTTGAGTAAGAGAATGAGATTACTAGCAACAACCCTAAAAATCTATATAACCATAAAATGAAACAGAAAATAAAACATATATTACTTCTAATAGAGTAAATGGGCAAGCAATGAGAAATCGTACAAACTTTCGAAAGGGCACAAACTGAAACTTGAATGGACAAAAGTTTTGAATTACAAATTGAAACTATGCATACAAAGACAATTAAAACATAATTCCCCTAAAATCCAATCAACATACCCTTTAGAATATAACAAAATACGAAACTTGAATGCTATAGTAGTTACTACAAATTTATACAAACCCTTTACCCAATCAAATAAATAAAACAGAACAACAACAGTCAAAAAAAGAAAAAAGAGAAACAAAAATAATAATACAACACTATAGTTCATAGATAATACCACACTCAGACAAGCACATTCATATAGAATTAGAAAAAAGAACAGAAAACTAAACTAAAGAGACAAACAAAAAAAATTGAAAAACCAAGTTCCAAGCTTCACAAAAGAAGAACAAAAGAGAAGAAAAACAAAAAGGTTGTGAACATACCTTCGTACTGGCATTTACGAAGCAAATTCTCCAAAACTTTGAGGCAAATTGGGTCATCATCAACAGCTAGAACACGCATACCAACAGGAAACATTTTTTCATTAACTGAATTACAACCCCTTTGGTCCTCTACAGTCATTATGTACCAAACAAAAAGTACCCAATACAGAGATCACAATAAAGTTCTTAACTTTATGACTGCTTGAATTGAAAGAAGTGTTCTTTAGGCCTTTAAGACAACCCAGATGGCAAAACAAAAGAAAGAGGGAGATTCAATGGGATTGCATCAGAACAAGAATCAGAGAAAGAGAGAAAGAATGGAAGTTAGTAACACTAAAAAGCTGTACAAATGGGACAATGATGGTGATAGCCCAAAAGAAAGAGAGTGATGGGTGATTCAACCCCAACCAAAACATAAATCTATAACAAGTTTTTCCCTTTTTTTCTTTTAGCACACACAACCTCCCTCTCTCTCCCCACTCTGTCTCGACACTCTGTATTTGTCCTTAGCTTTTTTCTTCACTTCTGAACAGACACACATAAGCCTTTTACTTTTTCTTCCATTCTTTAATATTTTGTCAATATATATGATAATGGGGTTTTGTTTTTATATGAGCCTCCCTCCCTCCCTCTCTCTCAACCTCCGAAGCTTTTCTATTTTTTCGATTTTTTTTTATGGTAAGCTTCATTCTCTCTTGTCTCCATATATGGAAGATGTAGACTTTTGAGGTTTTGATAAAGTGGACGTGTGTGCAAAAAACTGGCACATGGGAACTCTGTTTCTGGCTCCATGTGATGTAGGAATTGATCAATCAAGACCATCCATCTATGATTGTGGGGTCCTTTAGAGGATCAAAGGGAGAAAATTTGGTGGCACTGTTAAGGGTGAAGTGGGGTCCTATAAAGTTTTGTAGAGGATGAATAGACTAATGATTATTCCTATCATTCAAGATGGTGGACTGATTAGAAATCGTACGGTGATAAAGGGTGTTTTAGGTTCGTTAAGTCTTGATGGGCACTAATGACAATCAATCAATGACTAGATTTTCTTCCTAAAACTTCATAATTTGAATGCTTAATTTAGTGAAACTAGCACGATGGGAAATAAATAGAAATTAAACAAAAACGCTGGAAGGATTTATTTCTTACACTCTTTTGGTAATAAAAGTTGTAGGGT
>Ga0325411_1006318_pt1 | contig 13026 bp, 8 predicted proteins | sample PopdelMetagenome_13_FD_206181 | JGI IMG/M metagenome (GOLD analysis project Ga0325411, IMG submission 206181) | Populus deltoides microbial communities from Bellville, Georgia, United States - Xylem-PdIQD-R4 | ecosystem: Host-associated > Plants > Phyllosphere > Stem > Wood/Secondary xylem... | reverse complement strand
TTATTATTATTATTATTATTATTATTATTATAACACTTACAAATTAAGAATTCTAGGAGAAAGAATGGATGTAAAAGGAATTTGACAAACAACAAAATAAGAGATGAATCTTATTTTAAAAATTAATAAAAAATATAAACAACTCTCAATTTCTTAATAGTTTAAAATTATATGAACATGTATATAACTTTTATTCATTCTAGGAAAGTATGGATGTAAAAGGAATTTCACAACATAAATTTCCCACAAAAAAAAAAGGATTTTATTTAAAAACAATAAAAATCTACAACACTAAATCTCTAGAGGTGATTGGCTTGAAAGGTTAGTGTTCTCAGAGGAAAAAGATAGGCGGGAGATGGCCATTTACTGATGACCCATGAGAATGTCGAAGGTAGATATAGTAAATTTGTGCATAAGCAATAAGCATACAAGGGAGAAGCATCGTACTGGCTTTCATCTCGACAGAGGAAAGCATGTATGCATCCTGGCATCTCTAACGATTGTGAATTATAAATCTTTATTAAGCAAAATAGATACCTGTGATGACTCACAAACGCAAGGACAGGAACACTGTTGGATAGTTTTATTTTACTCCAATAATTAATGTGATTTACTCCCAAATCTTAATACCTTCTTCAAGATCAAACAAGAACACTGCCGCATGGATAGGTCTTGGGTAAATGCTCCATCATCCTTTGCGACAAACCACCAAGAAACAAAGGAAAAATTTCACCAGCCAAATGAGATTTAATCATTTATCTTACAACATTTGCGGTTTTTGACACCGTGAAAAGAATCATAAATATCTCCTCTACTTTCTACAAATGTTGAATCCAACAGCGGAAAAGGAGTCGTGAATTGAAGCACGCGTGGACTAAACACCTAATTGCACTGCCTGATATGAGGTGCTGAGGAAAAAGGGCATTCGATCCCCATGCAATCCACACCATGTACTTACCAGCTTAAATCCCCCAAATGATTTTTCCATTTAAAGGAGTTGCCAGTCATCCTCGTGTACACAGCCCTCTACATCATTCATAGTCATCACACCAAGGGAATCATCTGACCGAACCTCGCCACTATCATGCTTTAATAATTTACGGGAATGAGCCACTGTAAACAAAGGTGCACCATTTGATTCGTCTGTCAGCTTGGATGCCAGCATACAGAAATCATCAAAATCATCTGTCAACCAGAAAAAAGGAAAAAAAAAAAGAGGGGGTGGGGGGGAAGCCTAGTTAACAGGTTGCATTTGAAAAGATAAAATAACAACAAACCAACACAATTCAACTAGCAACCTTTGTCTCGACAATAAAATCCAATTGCCAAGGATGGATCAATCAAGTCCAGAGGGATGTGCCGCACAACACTGCTTGAATTAAAAATTTTGTTTAGCAAAGTCTAAACCATTTGCTGCCATTGGTAACTAAACAAGAAAATAAGTCCCTGGATAAGCTTACTTGCAGTGGTAGGATGAAGTATTGGCCTCTACATCATCTCTGCTAACATTGACCACCTGAAGACCCAAGCACCAGCAAGAATATCATCAAAATATTAACAGGTGCTCAATCAACTGAATTGATGGAAAGTAGGCAACAATATCACTATTCAGCTTGGTACAATTAGAAAGAAATGAGAAGAGAACAAGGAACAAAGACGTGCAAGAGAAATCAGTTTGGGATGGAAACAAGTGCTTGTCTCAATAATCTTAGCAAACAACTTTTGGAGGTTCATGATCGATATTGCAGGATTTGAAGAGGAGAATTTTGTGGCTCATGCAAATGCCAACTGAAAAGAGGGAGACAATGATGTAGGACAGGGATACGAGAGGGGAAATAGGAAGGAGACATGGGAAGAAAGGAGCAGAGGAAGAGGGAGGAGATAAAGACAGATGAACCGACATATTGAAAAAAAAACAAAAAAAATCAAATTATCAATAACCATTCCAGCTTACCGTAAAATAGTATATTTGATGCCTATGTAAAGTCCTAAACGCTAATGAAAACCTAAAATGAAATAGAAATAATAAAGTCCAAAACAAAATAAAATCCCTGATTAATTCTAAATATCTTAATAATCTAAAATAAATAGATTCACCAAATAGCATAGAATAACATCTTCCAACTTCCTAGAATAAATATTCATAAAGATCCTCCATTGGACTAGTATGTTAGCTACCACTGTCAAGAAGAGAAGTTATCTGCATTACAACCCTATATGCTGCAGAAATCAATCAAATAATAATAATAATAATAGTTATTATTATTATTATTATTATTATTATTATTAAACGCAACAACTTCAGTGTAAAAATCAAATAATAAAACTAGTTTGACTTGGATACTGCAACGAACCACATATATGGAGATCTTTAGGGATCATTAGCCAGATGCTTTGGTCACTAATAAGTATCTATATTCATCAAAAGGAATAAAGTTAGATTTGTTATAACCATGCTCCTAACACTAATGCTTAGCCCAATCCTCCAAACAGACTAATTTTGGAAGTTCATAGACTAATATGAATGTAACATAAACAATCATTTTTCATCTTGATTTTCTGTAAAAAAGGTTCCACAAATCACAAAAAATACAAATGATGATTGAAGATTAAGAGTCATCAACTCCTAATTCCTAGTATCATGATTGTCATGTAGAAAATCGTCAAAGCATACTATTTCCCTAGAGTGTTTTATCATGCAAGCATCAAGTTAACATTCGATCCACAGTCTAGGAGCCTGTTATAGACTTTAACAAACATTTTGTTCTTAAGCTTTGACGAGATATAAGGTGCCATTTTCAGATTATTTTCTAAACATGTTAACCAAAAATTGGTGTCTTAAAACTTTTTGACACTTTTCTAACTTCAACTACCTTTCAGATTCATATCTACACTGTCCTTTCCATTTTAGGATAAAATGCACGTTCCTCAATTGTTTTGCTTCTCTCTCTTGTTTCAGGTACCATATTTCAATTTGTTTAAATTCTTGTTCTGAATTGAAGTGATTCCCAATTTCTTTTTTGTCATGTTTGGTAAATCATCACTATGAGAGGATAAATGAAGTAAAAAAAGAGAGTACAAAATCATGGCCACAGAGTATGGAATGACATAGGAATGAATAAATTAGTCATCAACAATATGATGACAGATAAATCAGAAAGAATTATGATTTACCGGCTGAACTTCATGTGGATCAAGATAAAAAGCATTCTCATCTTGCACACCAACAATATATGTTGAAGCACCAGGTTTCCCACCCAAAATTCCAAGGCTTTGGGGAAAGGTGAATGTTGCTTGCAGGGACGGAATATACCTGAGAACAGTTTAAATTCCAACTGGTTAACAAATAAAATATGACAGAACTTTAAATACATGTCTAAAGTTATGTTATACTAATAGAATCAGGGAGCAGTGAAATAAGAAGTGATTTCGTTATTTGTTTTTAATGTTGAATCATATGATACATTTCCCCATTCCCCACAGGAATGCTGGGCAACCAAATGCAAAACTGCCTTACACAAGAAAAACAGGATCATCCAATTGAAGCTCTCCACTATAAAAATGGGAATATCCCTAAACCAAAATCTATTTTCTCAATGCACCATTGTTACTTTTCCAATAGGAGAAGCACCCCATTAATATGTTGAAAAAATGGAAATTAGGGTATACATTTTTCAGCCAATCACTAGGTAAAACGTTTGACTGTAAACTTCTTCTAGCTTATAAATGCTCAACAACATCCCCAGGTTCCAAAGTCAAGGTATTTATTTGTGAAAGTTAGTTAAGACAAGGGTATTTAATTTGACTCACATTAATTGCCCCATGTCACTTCTATCAAAGGCTTCCCAGAAACATTTGCATCCAGCCTACTAGGTATAAAAATAATCATTATATTTTCATGGAAAATTAAAAGGGCTCCGGTTAGGTACAAAATATTAAACTATTCTTCCCCCTTAAATGGTGAAACACAGCATCACAGTTCATGAATGCAATGGATGCTCCTTTATTTAATCTCTATGAAAGCAGCAAATTAGACCTAACCAAACCAACAAACAAAGCCAATCGATTTCTCAGATGATTTCAATATGAAAGTAGGTGTAGAACATGATCACAAACCTTGGATTTATTTTATCAAGCCCAAGAACCAAAGGAACCAATAGAAGAATTGGTGTCCAATCTTCTTGACCTTTAGAAAACTCTGAACAATGTCTAGCGGCTTCTTCAACGCAGAGAACTGGAGCCCCCCCTCGCTCCCCATCTTCAGAACCAGAAACAACATAAACAGCCATTGAAAGTGACTGGTATTCAAGATTGGTTTCCTCTCTTCTAGAGCGGACTAGAGATTCCCAAGAGTGGCACACTGCATAAGGGCCTACCCATGACCCAGCTGCAAGGCCATAAGCCTTTCCAGCCCGAAGAAGATTATGAATAGAGAAAGCCGATGACTCCGAATCACCAAAAAGATGTAAAATCTCAACATATTCTCGATCCAATGGCTGCATAATTAAATTGGGAGGATGAAAAGTAATCCATGATAGCGCTACAAGATAGGATTTTTTTTTTTTTTGTGATTCATCGTTGTATGGTAGGAAAAAACGAATTCATTAAAATTGAAAATCCACAAGTTCACCTTGTCCAATGGTTTTCTCCAAGATCTCCCTAATCGATGAAAAAGCAATGCCTGCAGAGTCAGAAATGAGAATTCACCAATTAACTGGAAGGCAAGCATCATAACAAAACATACAAGGACCAAGGGCTGGAAAGTTAACTGAAATGATTGAACTATCATAGAAGAGAGTATTGATGTGAGAAATGCAGCAGCAGCAGTATACCTGAGCAACAAGCATCTGACTACTCCGAAGCATACAACCCCAGCTTACATCACTGGTAAGTTTTGAATCTTCAATAGCATCAAACCCTATAAATGAACACTTTTAAGACAGCTCCCCATAGTTATGATTATTATGCTTGCTAAAGCTTTACTTAAAGATACGCTGAATTGGATGAAAAGTCATAACACAAACCTTTTCTATATGTGATAAGAATTCGTGAAGAAAAATCATGATTAAAGGCAGCTAAAGCATTGGTAGCGGCAGCATCCCCAGAAGAATTATCTTGTGAAATCTTGTAGCATGCTCCTAGGAGCCAAATGTCACTAGTTGTGTTAGAAATCCCTGTCTTGCTTGTCCCTAATACACACTCTTGGATCCTCCTCATTGAGCCACCTGCCACAATTTTCTTCACAGCTGACGTCCAACCATTACCATGTCTAATATGAGGTGCTTTTTTTTCACTAGTTGAAGATGAATCGCAATGTGTATCAAAGACAGAGAAAGCTGATGCAAAGAAGGTTGACCATAAAGAAGGCTTGGAAAACTTGGCGTCGGCGGACCCCAGTTCTGAAGAATCAGAAGTGAAAGATCTATGTGGGGATTCAGCTGTAGATGAAGATTTGGAAGAAGCAACAAACCCCCTTTCACGAAAACCCTTCATTACCTAGTCATCGAGCAGCATGGAGCAATAGAAAGGTCTCATAGACACAACCAGAGTGTCGTCAAGAATCCAAAGAGAGACACAGTTTATGTGGCTGAGCATCACAAAAAATGCAACGAATTAGAGATTTATTCACTAGTAGACAGTGATCAAAGGTCTGCAAATCGGATTGATGGTTGCCTATAATTCATTTTTTTATTAATAAAAAGAAATTTAATTAATTGATTCAATCATTTATTTATTTAAAAGAAGCTCATGCCATCGAGATAATACTGATCGACCTATGCTCGACGACAAAGTCTTGTATTCTAAAAAATAATTGCAACAAAATTAAAATATATTAACTAATCTATTCAGAGATATACATATAAAAACCCTAAACCAAATCAAGAAAGCAGTGCGTTAATAATAAGACCATGATTAATACTATTTATCAACAGTTATACACATACACAGGGAGAGAGAGAGGGAATCGATACCTGAATCGATTCGATTCGAGATTGATTTCGGCGAGGAAAGAGAGAGAGAGGAGTCTCCTTTGCTTGGCTTGTGTTTCGGAGTTTGAGAGGAGAGGGAAGGGACACGCAAACTATCAAACATGAAACAAATTTGATTATTTATTTATTTTAATTTAACAGCCTCTTCTTCTAGTTCTTCTACCCGTGCTAGACATCTGCTTGTTCTTTTTTTTTTTCCTTGTTTGATCGAGGAGGAATTCCTTTCTTCTTTCTTTTTGTCTGTAAATCTGTGGAATTATACAATATTTTATTTATTTGTTTATTATTTTACTCTTCCCCAATGATTATGATGGGGGAGGGAGCATAATAGCAATAATAATTACTATTGGTTTTGTCGTTTTGAATTTCAATCACCACGTGTGTGCTGTGTGAGAGACTATTGGTTGATGTTATGTCATGTTAAAGCAGCTCTCTGCGCTGTCGTTGCATTTTCCAGCTGAGTCTCGGGCCTCTCTTTCTTTCGGGTAGGCCCTTTTCTTCTCTTCTTACAAAATCCAAGCTATGGGCTCAGCCCCGTAAATTAGATGGATACACCTCTCTCTCTCTCTCTCTCACACACACTTGCTACTAATTTGCATCGTTATTACAACATCAACTTTCATATATATATTTTTTTTATCAACGGGAAAAAGAAAATTAAAATTCAAAAACAAGCGCTCCTCCTTCCTTTCTTTACTTTTCCTTGTTTGTTCGTTTGTTTTTATTGATTTATTGCCATATCACACATCCGTTTGTAAGTGAGCCAGGCAGTAAAATATTGTCAGGGCGAGGGAGAGAAAAAAGCAACTTCCCTCGCTCGCTCAACAGGCACAAGAGGAAGAAGAAGAGAGAAGATCTGCTCTCTTCGCTTCCCCTGGTAAGCCACAACACACACACGCACACACTCTCTTGCCTCTCATATTCCTCTCCTTCCTCCCTTTTCTTTATCCATTAAAACAAAGCAATCTTTTCTTCTTCGCTTGCTGACACCACACCAGATGAGATCTATTCACTAAAACATTCTCTGTTTGGTAACTGGTTTCCTAAGAATTGAATCAAATGAATTCACTCTTTAAACTGTCCTTCCTTGCCTTACGAACATCTTTTGTGGACTGAGAAAGAATTCACAGTGTCTGTTCCTGGTGTTTGATTTCTAGGTTTTTATTTTTTCCAACTACGACTCAGTTGATTCTGCCTTCCACCCTTTGAGAATCTTTACGCCCATTTCCTTTTATTATCATCAATTCTTTTTTATCTCTCTCTCTTTTTTTTTCAAGTCTTTTCAATGGATATCTTTGGTTGCTGACTCACTGTAATATCCCTTATGATTGGTATTCTGCAAGCTTATGCTACTGGAAGCCATGCCTGCTGCGAAGAAGGTTACTCTGCTCTTCTTTCTATTTTCCTTTCCTTTTAGCTTGACATTCAAACTTGAACTAGTTTTCAATTCTCTCTTCTTACTGCTTTATAGTTCATCAGTGAAGATTATCCATTTGGGATGTTGGATTTTATAAGTGACTGGCTCGCGTCTTCCTTTTAACAAATTGCTCTTACATGGATATAGTTTTAGCAGCAGCAACGCCAATTTGCTATACTAATGTGACATTGCTCTCTTCTGAAATTCTTATTCACTAAAATTCGACTACATATGCTCTCCTTTTCTTCTCAATGTTTCCGTTCTCATGTCTTAGACATGTAATCGTTTATCTCATACCTACCTCTCATAGGATCCTGTTTCTTTCTTTCTTGAGATGAATTACCTTGCAATTTTAGGATGTTTCAGCCTGGTTTTTTTCGCTTTACAACTTACTTTAAGATGGCAATGCTCTTTCAGCTAATTCCTTATGTACTTATCCTTTTCTGATATTACGACATTGGGTTGATCTGATTCTAGGGTGTTACTTTGATAAACTCACCGAGACGGTGCTTTTTGCTGTTTCTTTTGTTCATTAGAACCTTGATCAACGAATCACCCTTGCATTCAACAAGTTGCTGAAGGAGATAGGAAATCAAGTTGAGTTTGAGCTTCCTGATGCATTTAATAAATCAAAGTCTACAGCCTACACCCTCATAAAGCGCAGTATCCACTCAAAATATGTTACTTTATAAAGCCATTTTATGGGGGTTACAGTTTTAGTGTTCATTTTTTGGCTTAGAAAGCTGTTATGATGTTTTGCTTTTCCTTCCATTGTTTGAATATTCCTTTTGTGGACTCTGCATTGCTTCAGTAGACATTTCATTGATCGGAATTGAAACTGATATCATATGTCCTTGTTCTTTTAAAGCACTGGGTTCTCTCTTTCTATCTCTATCTCCATGTATGAACATACCGCATTTGCTTTTCTTGATCGACACATTCAAGATATATATCTCACCAAGAAGATTAAAAGGCGCCTTGAAGACGATGGCATATTCTGCTCCTGCAGTGCATCACTGGGTTCCTCTCGTGTGTGTGATAGAGATTGCCATTGTGGGTAAGAGGGGTCCTTCAATATCATGGTTACTCTGAGTTATATATGATAAGTTTTCATGCCATATACAGTTCGTAACCGAGTCTCATCTAATAGCATGTTAGTTTGATATAATTTTACTGGCTTCAACTTTATTTTCAGTCTACACATGTTTATTTTTATGCCTTATTGGATTGTACACGATTGATTTCTGGAGATGCCACTCATTGGTCAGATTGCCTTTGCAACTTGTTCTTAATTCTTTGGCCATGTTCTAGTACTCCGTCCCTATTTATGATGAGTTTTTGGTGTCCACCACTTTCTACTTTATTAGCTGATCTCTCACGAGTTACTGTTCAGAACATTTACATGCAGGGAGATACAAGGGTAAAAGGGGCCCCTGGGCTCCCCATCTCGAAGATGAAATATATACCATTTCTAGCAGTCAAAGATAATTTTATGGTGTTATCTTTGCATAATGATCCCCTCAAAATAGTAATTTAGCCTCTTGTCCCCTCCAATACTTAAAAGTTGAGTCTGGCCCTGTGCACATAGACAAGTCAGAGCTCCTGGCCATTGAGTAGTGCCTAACTTGAACCCAAGCTTTAGCCGATGCAATAAATGTTCATGTTGTACAATGATATCCTTGCTCAGTGCATATTTGCGGTTTGGCTCCGTTGCTTATCAAGAGGTCAAAATAAGTTTATAGTTAAATTTGATGTTTGTTAATTGTCAGAGCAGGATGATCTGATTGGTTGAAATAGGTTTATACTTGAGTTTGATTTTCTGTGAAACACGGGCGTGTAACCCTGCCTAAATCTAGAGTTGATACTGGAGCGTCTGTCATGCATGTGAATCTGAATGAATAATTATTATGGTGAGATCATTTAATTTAACAGCAGTTGTCTGAAATTCATAGTGAGTAACAATGACCCGGAACATGTCCATGATCATGTTCACTATCACCCGATGCCTTGTCTTTGGTAATTGGAGCTGAATGATTAAGATGATGTCATGCAGCATTTATGTAATTGTTATTGTTAGTTGTTTTCATTCTCTGGGAGCTTCTTTAATAGCAATTATTATCTAACAATTTAATCGTGCCCCTTCTTTTTATCCACTCCATGTCTTCAATAATTGGAGCGTGTGGTTAATAGTATTTCTTGTAGCTTTATATGTGTCTTATGTTATTATTATTGCTGTTGAGTTTCTAATATATTTGGAAGCTTCTTTAATAGTTTAAAAACTCTTATCATTACTTTTATTATCTCCAAGGATGCTGCTGTCTAGCTGCTCTTCAGGCTGCAAATGTGGGAGTTCATGCAGCAACAAACCATTCCAGCACCGACCACTGAAGAAGATGAAATTAGTGCAGGTATATTTCTGTGGCTTTTATTTGTCTTAGTTAATATGTAGAGTAGAAGGACCATATTAATCAAGGATGAAGGGCATTGAGAATGATACTTGTATTAAGGAAAAAAGAACCACAAGGATCTTATTGGTACAAGTACATGACTTTTCTGTCTCTGTCTTTCTGCTCTTCTTTATCTTGGATATTGTTATTTAGGCTATGGATTGTGGACCTGGAAAATAGTTCCTCTCATCTTCTTAAGAATTTTTATCCACAATTTATTTGATGTTCAAATGTCATAGTGCTTTGGTTTCTGTTCACCTTTCATATGCTTTGTGCACTCAAAATATGAAGTTAAGAAGGTATTGTTTGTAGACCGAGAAATGTGGATCTGGAATTGTGGCAGATGAAGATATTAAACAAGGAGAGTTTGTAATAGAGTATGTTGGAGAAGGTGATGTCTCTAGTCCCTGCTTGGTATTCAATTGAAATTTCATATATGACAAGTTGATGTTTCATCATTTTGGAAACCTATTAATTAAAACTTAATCTATTATTTAATGCAGTTATTGATGATAACACATGTGAGGAAAGGCTTTGGAAAATGAAACACCGTGGGGAAACAAACTTTTACTTGTGTGAAATCAATCGCAATATGGTAATTGATGCTACTTACAAGGGAAACAAGTCAAGATATATAAACCACAGTTGTTCTCCTAATACCGAGATGCAGAAATGGTTCTCCATTGACCCTTATTCCTCACTTTAATCCTATTAGTCAACATTACAGTCTTACATGTTTTAGACGATCTTAATTTATTTATCTCTTTTCTTAAAGGATAATTGATGGCGAGACAAGAATTGGCATATTTGCAACACATGACATAAGAAAGGGCGAGCATCTGACATATGATTATCAGTATGAGTGCTTGCATCCACTCTTTTGCTTTCTTTAATTATGGATGAGTGTTTTATTGCTTACACAGTGAGCATTCTTAGACATTTGGTTTTTTTTTTTTTGTTGTTTCAAAATCTATACTTAGTCCAATCTAATAAATTTAGCAGGTTTGTCCAATTTGGTGCAGATCAAGATTGCCACTGTGGTGCCTCAGGCTGCAGGAAAAAGCTAGGGGTTAAACCGAGCAAGCCTAAAATGTCTTCAGATGCTGCATTAAAACTAGTAGCATGCCAGGTGGCTGTATCCTCTCCCAAACTGAAAGCAATGCTGTCTGCAAAAGATGTATGTATATGTGGTGGTTTTATGTGTGGTTTTACACTTATGTTGCCATTCAGCTTCCCCTCTTTTCTGTTTTTTTTTTCTGCACATGATATGCATATATTTCTGCAAAGCAGACTGATACTGGTATTGTTATTTGTGAAGGTTTACCAGAATGGAGGTTTGCACGTAGGTAAGGAAGTTTCCTTCAGCATGTTACCTTGTTTTGTTAATTTAATGGCTGCAAAATTCTGCAATATTGTTATCTGAATGTTATTCCTTTGTTGTTGGTCCATTCCATCTCAGGGAGTTCGCAACATGCTTTCAGTAGTCTACCAACATACTCCTGTAATTGCATTGGCGAAGTGGTTAGACTATGTAGTCGCGCTGATCAGATGTATGTTTAGAAGGCTACTTATTGCTCAGGCTTTCATGCAGAAATGGTTTTTTTTTTCCCAGTTCATGAACCGAGTTCTGATAGTTTGCATATGTGGTGGTCTATTAATTATTTTTATTTTCCATACTTCGATTTTCCAGATATTTTGGGATTATTAAACAGTATGATGAGTATTCAAGAAAACACTCGGTAAGAAGAGCTCTTTATTAGGTTACAGTTATGTAAACTGAGTGTCGTCATCATTTCTGATTTCATTTATTATTTTGCAGATCATGTTTGAAGATGGCACTGTTAAATTTCTTGACATGTCGAAAGAAGATTGGGAATTCGTAACTTTGTGATTTAATTCCAGGTTGAGTAATTGTGATTTTTCTTAAATAAAGGATTGCTGATGAGACGAGCTGCTATAACCTGATGCTATTGTTTTCTTCATCGCAGTATTGCAGGTAATAATGGTGGACAAATGTAGCGCTTGACTTAACCTGACATATTTGCATAAATGTTGTACCAAGTGTATGAGCTAGTTCTGTGCCCCAATAAAACAATATTTGATTGCACAGGGTTTACATTTAGCAGGATGTTTGTATGGAATGTATTTTTCGGTTTTAGTTTTCTTTGAATAATAAGGAACTCTGGGATGGAGGATTATTATCTGGTAAGAACATTAAGCCGATGGGGCTCTTCCTCTGTAGTTTGCGTTGCTGTGACTACCACAGTGGAGTAGTGGAGCAAGAGACTGGCGAGAGTGGGCCGACCCTACACAATGGAATTGGTGGTTGAATGATCACTCTTGCATTTGTGCTTTGCATAAGGTAACAAGACAGCTCATGTCATGTGGGGCTCTGCCTTTTGCCGTTAGAATCAGGACTGAATTCAACCAAGAAACAGAACCAAGCTCAATAGTTTCTCGATATTTTTTAGAGAGTTACGTTGATTTGATGTTGTGAACTGTACTGCCCCCAGAAACATTTTACTGACTTGTGTTTTGCAGATGATGTTGACAAATTGTAGGTTTGGATCCTCGCGGGTGTAAACGCCGCTTGGTTTGGGTCCTATCACGACAGAGGCAAGCACGTGCCGCTTGAAAGATATTTTACTTACTCGGCTGTGGTTGTGCAGCGAGGAATTGGCGATTGGGGGGGGGGAGCATGGGGGTAGGTCTGGTGGGCCCCATTCCACCAACCCGAACCATACCAACCCCCCCGAAGCCACCATTTCCCCCATAGTCTTTGGGTGGGGACGGTGGGAGTAGGAGGGGATAATGACAAGTGGATGCAATTTCACCAAACAACCCTTCTTTTTCTTTCCTCGTTTCATTTCGGACCCCAAGTTCAAGTTTAATGCATCAGACAAGATATTAATGAGTCCTGGCAGGCATTTTTTGATCCCCTCACTCGCTTTTTGTATGGAGAAAAGATGGTTGTTGCAAGGGAGTTCCATACAGCATCAGAGAAATATTGAATTATCTCCCCTTTTGTATGTAGTAAATAATAGATTCTTGGTAATAATTTAAATCATAAAAAGCCATGGAGTTTCATACTTCAACCTTCCTGCTCGTTCAAACCCGAGGCTGGCTCCACACACACACACTATGGTACAATAATAATTTTAGGTAGCGTTTG
>Ga0325411_1006316_pt1 | contig 13027 bp, 5 predicted proteins | sample PopdelMetagenome_13_FD_206181 | JGI IMG/M metagenome (GOLD analysis project Ga0325411, IMG submission 206181) | Populus deltoides microbial communities from Bellville, Georgia, United States - Xylem-PdIQD-R4 | ecosystem: Host-associated > Plants > Phyllosphere > Stem > Wood/Secondary xylem... | reverse complement strand
ACACATGCGCGCGCGCGAGAAATGAAAATGTTGGAACTTCATGGGTGTGCGTGAAGAAGAAGCCTAAAACATTACAAAGGTGAAAGTCGGTACGTGCGTGTAAATTCATAAATATTGACCAATTAATTATTGTGTGCCAATAACCAAAAAAAAAAAAAACAGTCCCAGGTAATATTATCATCATTAATACTTTATGAACTACTAAATAATTTAGGTTGGAGCTGTTACGTTGGACCCTTCTTCACTATTAGTTTGGTAAACTATCACTTTGACAGGCCAAAATCTAAATAGATTAGGCAAATAATCTAATATCAACCTCTAATTGCTTTCGATTTTCTGTACAAGCAAGCAGTAGCGCGCATAGGCAACAAAAGAAGAAGAAGAAGCTGCTGTGCATAATAACTCTGAAAGAAAAAATGATGCAAGTCGTTGTTTTTTTATAGCAGATTTCGAGTTCGAGTCAGAACATGTATCTTTTATAAAAATCTAAAATAATCAAGATTTTACTCACTCACCTAAATCTATAAAATATATTTTTTAAAAGTTGGGTTTCCTCGAATCCAAAAAAAAGTTGTCTTCTATAGCAGTAACAGTACTTAAAATAAGAATTGCTAGGGATATTCTCATAATTTTATGTCCATGCCAATTTCACAGACCCACAGAATTATCAGGTAATTCCTATGCTGGACAGACCAGACCACTGTACTGTAGTCACGATGAGCTAATCTATCCAAAAGAATAGTCAAAAATATTTATTTAAGCTGGTTAAATTGATTGTTCACAATTTCTCAGAGGCTATGCTTGGAATTTGCATGTCGGTATACACTTCCAAATCTTAGATCTAATATTTATTGGTACCACGACTTCTATAACCAGTACTTCTAAAAGCCATTTTCTAATATAAAAAATAAAACCTAAAGTTTTTTTTTGCAATGATAATTGGTCGTGCTGATAAGCTTGTTGACCACGCGGAGAGGGAGAGCAGCTGTTTCCAAGCCAGACCCCAGTCTTGCTAGTTACCAAAAAGGAGGCTGCTCCCTTGCTCTTCTGCGTGAAATTTATATATATATATACATAAACTTTTGAGTGATCCTCTTTTTGTTGCCATGGAGAGTATCGGTGTCAACCAGCATTTGGGTTTTGTAAACTCCCAACGCAAGTACAAACGCTTTATACAGTGAACTACTTTTGGTCTCATATTCAATGATGAGTGGTTTTATTTTAAAATATTTTTTATTTAAAAATATATTAAAATAATTTTTTTATATTTTTAAAATTTATTTTTAATATCAATATATCAAAATAATTTAAAATTATTAAATAATTTATTTTAAATAAAAAAAATTTAAATTTTAAACAAATAATATTTTAACCGGAATACAAATACACCGTTACTATAAGAAGTCAAGAGACGCGTGCATATAGCTTATCCTGGATAGGTGAACCTGGCCTTGTCAGAAACTTCATTTAGGTAAAAAAAAATAAAATAGTATTCATGTGTTCCTAGCATGTTAAAAAAAAAATTGTGATTTGGGTTATATACCAGCTATGTTCAATCGGATAGTTTGATTTAGTTATATCCCAAAAAAAAAAAACATATGTAATGATGATAAATGGATCATTTTTTTATGATAACGATGACTTGAAAAAAAAAATCGCTTGTCAAAAACAAAACTTAAAAGTTTAATTCCAAAAAAATCTAATGCTTAAAAAAAATTGAAAAAAAAATTAAGTGACCAAAAACAAACATTCAGGATAAACCCAAGTTTGCATGAAAAACTTGACACCTGAGTCATGAGTTCAGGATAATTTCATAGAAAAAAATTATGATACTCAATCCTCAACAATCCATATGTAAAAGGATGAAATAAAAATTAAAAAGCATTCAACAAAAAGAATAATAAAAAAAAACTGCAGAGCTGGGCAAGTCTACCAAACCCAGTGAGCCGAACATGCAAATGGGATAACCTTAAAAAAATTATCTAATCTTAAAAAAACAAGAAAAATCATAAAGCTCAAATCTCAAACAAAATCAAATGTTGAAGGATGAGATAAAAAAATTATCTAATCTTAAAAAAACATATGAGTCAACCAAGCTACCCCATTAGACACGCGACCCAGATTATGAGACTGTAATAACCTCATAGAAAGCAAAACGAAGAAAATAACAAAATTCAATTTTCAACATACCTAATGTGAAGGATGAAATTTAAAAAAGATTATTAGTGTAAAAAAAGGATCTAAAAAAAACTAATATCAACCCGGTTTAACATTTCAAACTCATGACTTAGGTTAAGAGACCAGGATTACTACATTGAGAAAATATTATGAAGGTTAACTCATAATCAACCAAATATCAAAGGATTAATTGAAAAAAATAATATTCAATGTTAAAAAAAAAAGTACCCAAAGGAAAAAAATAGTAATAAAAAAAATGATAGAGAAAAAAAAAAGAGAGGACATAAATTTAACATAAAAACAAAATGATAGGACACCTTTTAAATTTGGCTAGATCATTGCAAATCTAAAAAAGAAGAGAGAAAAAAAAAGGAAGGAGAAGATAAAATCTATCACGACCCCACAACCACCCATCCACTTGCACGTGCCACCTCAATCGATCAACCGCGCCAAGCTGCTTTTAACACCTTCAAAGAAGTTGGAGTTTGATCGCTATAGTAAGCCATAAGTGTCGCTAGAATATGGCAGATCTCCACCACACGCTTACACGTGAGAAGCATGCGCTAGCCAAGTCGTCTTGCCCATTGACTTCAGGCTACCATATTTATTTTAGTTTTAATTTTGGTCCTTTAAGCCTTGGTTGTTTCACATCAATAAAATTTTATTTAATTTTACAAAACCGAGCATTAATTGAGCACTAGAATTTTTTCTTTATATTGCTGAATCCTCATATCTAGACAATCAAAACAAACTACCAAAACAAATCCTAAATAAAAACAATGTGAAAGGATCAAATTGAAAAAAAAAATAATAAGTTGAGCAATAAATTTGGTGGCTTGTCTAACAAATGATTATAGACATCAAATTGACTAAGATTTTGTTTGAAAAATGATTAAATATTATGTGAACTCTCACGCGTGAGTGGTTATTGTATTAGGTGCAATTTACTGAAACATCACTTTGTCGTGTTTGTTGAATAGCACAAATTTTGATTTCTTTTTTTACCTTAAGAAATTTAGAATCACGTAATGTAAAAAACTATAAATGGGGATAGTTAAAAATATAAGCTTTGAAGAAATCCATAATCTTTTAAAAGCATCCCACATGGGATATTAAGATGATTTAAAAAATTATAGGTGAATAAAAAATTAATCTTAAAAAACTCATGATTGTCATGTTTTAAAGAAATCAATAATCCTTTAAAAGCATCCCATACGGGAAATAAGCATGCTTTCCTAGTGGTTCTTTTAATGAGAATATGAAAATTTAAAATTGGCCCAAACAATACCCAAGATTTTACAAGGAGAGAGAACCTAAGCAAAGTGAGCTTTGAGTTTAAACCAACATAAACGTGCATAGATAACTCACGCTGGGTCAGGCCTAGGCCTTAGATTTGGTTTGTTGTAAATTAATTTTTTAGATTACAAAAGATTTTATTTTCTAATATATTTTGGATTTGTTTTTTTGTTTGTAATTCTTTTGCCTATAAAGAATTAATTTTTTCAACCCACTGTTTTTTCCAATCTAGCATATAAATGATAGAATCTAATCAATTTTCTCCTGAAAGATTTGTCTTTAAACCTGAATAATTTTTTCAACTAGAAAACAACTTATTTAAAGCCAAGTTTATGCTTAATTCTGATTTTATGAAGAATAATTAAAGTTGATAATGAGAAAATTTCATGAGTTTTTGCTTAAAATTCCCTAAAACAAGGGGCTATGAAAGAGTGTTTTGGTTTTGTTTTTTTGCACTGTTTTGAATATTATTCTATGTATATGTTGATGCTCGTCTTCACCTATTTTTTCAAGTTTAACTTGTCTTGTTTTAAAGCTTTATTTCCTCTCTTAATTCTCTTTATATTATAGAGCTATGATCAGTTCTTGTAGAGAGATTATAAGTAAAAAATTTTTAGTTCGTTGGACCTTACTTAGGAGTGCACCTAAACAAGGTAGTGATGTTGAAATCCTATGAGGCTTATTGAAGTTAGTTCTCTTAAAATAAGTGATGGACAATAAAGACTTAAGGATAAATGATTGATTATTGATGACGACGATGACGGCAACGACAACAATAACAAGAATCTTTGTATTGGTTATATACCAAGTACTTTAACATATAAATATCATTTATTAGTTTTGTTTAAGTATATTTTTAATATATGATTAGTATGCATGCTAGGATTGCTTTTCAATTTTTTATGCAAGTTTATAGTAATTATGCTAGTCTGTTGTCATGATTGCAAATTTATCATATTTTTATAATTTTATGTGATTACAAACTAAAATTTTATGCTCATCGGTCTATGTATTTGTGAATTTTGGAAAACAATCTTTAAGTTTTATTGTGCTATATGCATGTTATTTGTTTAGTTTATATATATTATTGCATTTTATATGTTGTGTTCATACTTGTTTGTTTATTTTGATTAAACAAGTTTATGATGGTATGATGCATATTTATATGATATATTTGTGATCTCAAACTATTATAACAAGTTTTTTTGTGATCTTGCTTTGTTGAATTTGTTTTCTTTTTATTGCTTTTTTATTGGTTATAATTTTTATCAAACTTTGGTTTGTTGAAATTTTGGTATCGTTTTATATTTATTTTTCTTACTTGTTGAGAAGCCAAATTTATTATATAAAAATAGGCTATTGTTTTATAAAATAATTTTCATGACTTTTTCTTAAGACTTTATTGTCCCAACCAATATTGCTTTGGCAACTACTACTTTGGTAGTGAGGATTTCACCATAATTTTTTGTAGTGCATGGAAAAAAACCTGAAAAGTTCAATGGAATGAAATTTAAGAGGTGACAATAAAAAATATTGTTTTATTTGACCATCTTGAATTTAAAAAAGTTCTTGTTGGAAATAGTGCCAAAGTCATCAAATAATGAATCTAATTTCATTATTATGGTAGTTTTGAATATATGAAATCATAGTGATTTTATTTGCAAAAACTGCATCTTGAATATATTGGACAATATGCAATATGATATGTAGAGTTCAATTAATAATGTAAAGGCACTTTGAAAAGTTTTGGATAAAAAAATTTATTGAAGTTGTTGCTATCAAAAAGTTCAGAATTGACAAATTTTAGAATTCAAAATGGTTGATTCAATGATCCTTATAGGTCAAGTTCAAGAATTTCAACTCATCTTACATGATATTTATGCTAAAGATATGATTAGAAGAGAGTCCTTCCAAATGACTCCAATTATTAAATATTGTCAATCTCTTAGAAAGAATTCAAGAATAACCTTGGGCATAAGATGAAAAAAAATAGAAATTGAATACCTCATCTTAAGACAAGGGATAGAAAAGGATAATAAATTGTATGAAAAAAGAGTTTACTCTTCTAGTATAGCCTCTAAAGCAAACTTTGTAGAACAATTGGTAGAAAAGCTTATTGTCAATGAGAAAATTATTGCCAAAAAGTTTAATAAAAAAAATATTTATCTGCAATATAATAGGGCACCTAGGTAATGGTTGTAGAAATATGGCTCAACAATGTAAATTAAGAGAGAGAAAATAACTAATAAAGTCAATATCAACAAGATTGATCACCTTGCTTATGAAGTTTTAAAAATAAACATGTTTACTATTGTTTTCAAAGTCAAATTAATAAAAAATAATGAACAGTGGTGTGTTGTAATTAGTGCAACAAGACATGTTTGTATCAAGAAGAAGATGTTCTCCACTTACACAGAACAGGATTGTGAACCCTTGTATATTAGAAATTCATCAACCTCTAAGGTAATAGGTGTTCAAAAGATCATACTTAAAATGACTTCAGAAAATTTATTGACCCTCAACAATGTGCTTCATTGTTACTGACATTAGGATGAATACAATGTCTGGTTTATTATTAAGCCGAAATAGTTTTAAATTGGTCTTTAAGAGTGATAAATTTGTACTCTCTATAAATAGAATGTTTATGTGAGAGAGGTATCTTAGTGATGACATCTTTAAAATGAATGTTATAACCATTATAATTATAGATGAGGAGGGAAAAAATAATGCCTTTTTTTTACCTACTTGAGTTTTGGTTTATTTAGAGGTTGCTTAACATTTTTCTCTTTGTGTTTCTGTTTTTCAGCTGGTTTTCTCAGAACTTTTTATTCTTGCTTTCTAGAGTAGGCTTGGTTGGTTTGGTTTTTTCTAATGTTTTCTTCTATAGGCTAGTTTGTTGTTTTTCCTAGTCTGTGTATTTTTTTTTTGTGCTTCTTATCTTTCATATCTTCTTCTTTGTGAGAGTTTTGGTTTTGAAAGTACAGGGTATTAGTCTCTATAGATCATCTTGGTATGTTCTTTTTAGATGAAAACCATGTTGCATTCATTTTATGTGTTGCATATTTAAATCACATATGTGTTTTAGAATAGTTTGACTAGCTCTTTTGCCTCGGCGATGAGGTTTACTGAGTATGGTCTTTTGGTTAGCATATAATGTTACATGAAAGTTGGCATGTTTTTTTACCTAGGTAGCTAGCACATTGGATGTTTGATAGAAGTTTTGAAAGAAATGACCCTTTCTTTCTTGGGTTTTTGTCTTGGTTGGGTAGGGGTTTACCTTTATACTTTTTTTATCATATTGTTCATTGGAGAGAGATAAGGCTTTTTTTTGTAAGAACAACATTGTTCTTTGTTATTTTGTTGGCTTTAGTTCTTAAAAAAATTGAGTGCTTGCATATGTGTTTATCTTGATCATATATGCATGTTACATCAAGTCTTTTTAAAGATGACTTGAGAAAAAAAAAAAAGGTTTTTGTCGGCTTCTCTTAAATAACTTGCATTATCAATTCTTGATCGTTGGCTTTCTACTGTATCATTATTCATGATGCTCTTTACTCTTAGCTTATTCTTTAAGAACTCTGTTAGTTCATTTGTAATTTATTTTTATTTTGACTCGTTATCAAGGTCATGCCTTGAAGATACATGGTATGCGCCTTTACCTGTTACACTATAATCATTCACAATTTCTACATAAAACCCTAAAAAAGAAATAAACTAAACCATCTGTCCACAAAAATATCCAGGGTTATTCTTAGCATCCTAAATAAATAGTTTAGTTATTAGTTAAGTTGCTTTTTCTTACTTTTTTTTTATCACATCACTTTGCAAGTCAAAGGAATTTGAACAAACTCAACATTCAATGGTTTTTTAACTTCCATTAGTTAGGATATTGGTAAATGGTTTATTTTAAGTTAAAATATATTCTCCAACAAGTAAGAGCTTATTAAATGGTGCCAATAAAAGCCTAAAGATTTATATCGTTCTCTTTTCATGCACATGTTTGTATAACTATTCCTAATTATTCATTATTTTCTAATTCTTCCCCTAATAGGTCAATCATTTTAGTTGTTATATCTTTTTGTTGGTGACTTGCATTATATATGTATGAGCTTTTACCTATTCATTGTTGGTCTTAAGTGGCTTATATTTGATGCATTTTTTAAGGTGTTTTATGGTTTGTTTTGATGTGTGGTTTTTGATTTTTGGGCTTGCTTTCTATTTTCCTCAGCAACTTTATTCATTCATTTTTTTATTCTACCTTAGAACACACATTTTAAAACTTCTATTGTTTTCTTTTTCATAACAACTAAGATGTTTCAGATAGCATGGTAGAAAAAGAAAGTGTCATTGTCAACTTTCCGCAATTTTAATCACTTTGAGTGAATTGTTCTATAAAAATATCATTCTTCGAGAATGATCATTTTTTGAGTTGATCCATTTAAAATTTATGTTAAGGTTGGTCACTTGATAATTTAAACCTATTAATTTTATAGTAAGAGTGATCACCTCTCAACGAGACAATTTTATTTTGATGTTAAGGGTAATCGCCTATTTATAAAACTATTTAATTTTGTTTTCTATTGAGGGAGATTGCCTCTTGACTAGACCATTTTATTTTTATGTTGAGGGTGGTCGCCTCTTGATAAGACTACATAATTTTATTTTCAGTTGAAGGTGGTTTTCTCTTAATGAGGCTATTTTATTTTGGTATTGAGGTTAGTCACCTTTTGATGAGACTATATCAATTTATTTCTTGTGGAGCATGGTTGTCTCTTGATCACACCATTTTAATTTGATATTAAATGTAATTACCTTTTAATGATACTATGTCATTTTATTTCTAGTTAAGGTCGTTCGACTCTTGATGAGACCATTTTATTTAGATTTAGAAGGTAATCACCTGTTTTTTATACTATTTTTGTTTTAGAGTAGTTGCCTCTTGATGAGACCATTTTTTTTTATGTTCAGGCTAGTTATCTCTTGATAAGATTGTTTTTCTTTCCTTTTCGAGGTTGGTAGCATCTTGATGAGACCATTTTCATCTAAGCTATGGTTGAGTTACCAGTTTTATGGATTCTAAGATTTGTCATTGTTGATCTGATAATTTTTTTCATATGTACATTCTCATTACAAAAAAAAAAGTTTTGGTTTCTATATCATCTTTTTTTTTTCTTTACAAACTTACTATACAAAGTAAAAAAAAATGGATTTTTCTTTGTGTTTGTATTGTAAGTATTGTAAAGAGAGGCAACTTTTATCATTCTTTTTACCCCTATTTCTCAATATATTTTTAAAAAAATACAAAAATTCTCAAAAAATGTATTTCTTATGTAATTTACTATTTTATAATTTTCAACCCTTTTTATTATCGTTTTCATATTGGTGAATTTTTTTTATAATAAAAAAGAAGAAGAAAAATCAAAGAAAAAAAATCATAAAAAAAGATGAGGGGTGGAACGATAATCATGCAATGAAAGAAGGGTCAAAATAAACACAGTTTTAAACCCTCTCCAAGAAACTAAAGGATAAAGGGACAAGGATAAAAAAAAAATCAAAAAAAATATAAAAGGTTGAATAAGCTAAGTAGATAAGAAATAATAAAGTATAGAGGGGGTGTGTATATGGATAGACCTTTATAATAGAAAATAAGGGTTTGAGAAAATAGAGGGAATGGAGTGAAAGAAAAGAGAGAAAACCAAGAGAAAAAATAAAGAGAGAATTTTTTGTGTAGGGAGAAAGAGAGAAGGCATGTAGAGAAGAAATTTGAGAAAAATGAAAAAGAAAAAAATGAGGAGAAAAAAATTACGCTAAAAGAAAAGGAACAAAAAACCCATGATAACCCTCTCTTTTCCATTTTCTCTCATCAATCAATGCCAACCAACCACACCTATAAACTCCAACACCCACTGATGACAGTCTTTATAGAGACATGCATCAACATCACTAATAGCAACATTATTCATGGAAAAACAGTGACAAACCCCTTACCGAATAGCTTTCCATAATGTTTTTCTTCACCTCTCAATGTCTCTTTTCGAATCGGCCACCACATTCATAATCCCTCTTCCAAACCATTTTCAATCACCATAAAAATCATAATACAACCCTATACAATAATAGTGATATCATCAACACCAAAAAGAGAAAGAAAACCAAAAGAGAGGAAGCCTTTGGTAATGTTTGACACTGTGTTTCGAAAACGCTTTTAAAAAAATTTGAAATTTTTTTATTTTTTATTTTACTTTAAATTAATATTTTTTTGATATTTTCATATCATTTTGATGTGTTGGTGTCAAAATAATTTTTAAAAAATAAAAAAAAAATACAATTTTAATGTGTTTTGGAATGAAAAGCACTTTGAAAAACAACAGGCTACCATACTCTTGAACACCCTCTTAAACTTCATGTGGTCTAATCTCTCACCTCAAGTAGTAATGAGTCTTGTCATCAGTATACAAAGAAAAAGAAGGATGAGACACACCTATTCACCTTTACACAATGAAATGATGAAAGCACTATGGCATTTCTCTAGAGAATTAGCGAGGAGAAGCTCAACATGAAAAATCTACTATAAACCCATTACCACTAAAACATTAGTATAGTCTAAAGTCTAAAACCACTTATTATAGGAACGCTGTATACTTTCCTTGACATAAATCTCCTCAATATGAAACAAGCAATGAAGAATCATATTTTAGTAGAAGAATTAAGTGTCACCAAATAGGGACATATTCATTTCCAAATAGTAGAATCTCCACAATGCTATCATTCTCCCACTAGAGCATCTAAAAGAACCATCAAAAGAAACATTTGTGATTACCTGACATTCCTTGAGCTATTAACCATGCATCTGATCACCACACATAATGAGGTGCTAGATGTAATTAAAGGAAAATAATTTATACAATATCCTCGTTTCATGAAAAGCGATATGAACATAAGGAACGCTAGTAAGTTTTGTCTTTTTCACTGTGACCATGTGTGTAACATTAAGAAGTGTCATGCACTTAACAAAGAGATAAGAAAAGAAAAAAAAGATTGATTGTTGGAGGCTACCTCCAACAATTTGTGAGAAAGAAAAAGACAACCAAATAAAAAGAAAGTTTAGACACTTGATGAGTTACTTAAGATCACATAATCTCCAGATTATCTCTCAAAATTATATTTTTATCTTTTGAATTTTTCAATAAAGTAGTAGTGTTTCTCCATAAAAATCTCTATGAAAATTTTTTCATATCTCCATTCAAATCCTTCGGGTTCCTGTGGCCACTTACCTCTAAAATGATTAGAGATCTTTCTCTAAGTCTCTACGAAAAGGATTAGGAATCCTTTTCTAAGACTTCACGACTACTTACCTTTAAAAAGATTAGATATCCCTATCCATATCTCTTCTAAGAGTATAAAAAATCCTTCTTCAAGTCCCTATGACCACTTATCTCTAATAGGATTAAGATCCTTCTCCATGTCTCTATGAATAGTTCTCTCCAAAATGATCGGGGATTCTTCTCTAGTCTTTATAACTCCTCATTAGACACTTCCTGCTAAAATGTGTTCTTGAACGCATACATAGACCATATTATTTACTTTTATACCTACTTCTTATTATTAAACTACCTTTTTTTTTTAATAAGCAAGACAATTAAACCCTCATCTCTCTTGCATAAATATTAACAAAAATTACAAGGAGAAATCCCATATACGCATTTAAACAGGAGTAATAAAAATGTAATATTCTCTATACAAAACAAGTTTTCTTCCCCTCTACATGTGTTAGACAAGTCTTTCAAACATATCTATTTAAAAGACTTAGAAGGGAAAATGATGGTGCATGATTTTTCAAAAAAAAAAAAATAGTAATTCCTTATTGTTTACACATGAGGTCCAAATGGCCATTTTTCATTCTCTCCTTCTCTCTTTCTTCTTCTCACATATGAGTTATCCAATACTTTACTCGGGTATACATCACAATGTATTTGTGAGTTTTGATAAGTCAGGAAACAACGCAGTGCACTGCCTACATGCACCTAAAATTTTCTATACAGAGCAATTGCTTTTTTTCTTCCCAATGGTTATTTCTTACCTATTTGTCACCTTACATGCACCGACTATTATCAACCTCTCCATCGATGATCGAGCCAAACATCATAACCAATGGGGAGCATCAACCTCTTCATCAATCATTTGTATTGTAACTCTATTGATCACTAGGCACTACAACTCCATTCACCTTAATATAACTATAACACCTTCTTCATGCCTCCACTATATAAGCTGATGTAATCAAGATCTATGAATTCTTCAACAATTCAAAAATACATACATTTTCTTTCATTTTTCTTATATATAATCTTTTTCTACACTTATTAACTTAAATATTGGAGAGTTTCTTGTTTTATAAAAAAAACTTGTTTTTTCAAGAACAATCAAGCACATATATAAAGTTCACAACCCATAAAAAGCATAATTTATGTCTCAAGTTTTCACAACTTAATAAGAAAAAACTTGAACAAAGAAATGTTTAACCAAAAATCGTGCCGTTAAATGCATCAAAATAGAGGAGACCTCGTAGTCATGGCGGGGTCTCTTCTTGCAATTTGCGAACATTTTCTACTCTCAAAATTCTCAATCCTCACCAAATTCCAGAATTCTCAAATGAGCCAAAAACCTGCCCACTTCATGATAACGCACTAGATGCTAGAGTTAGGCATGCAAACAAGGTCCCACAGCTTAGATCCCACGTACCGCACCCTATAAAAAGCACTTTTGTTAATTTTGCACACCGGACCCCACCTTTCTTTTTAAAAAAAGGAGTTTGGTTTGGACTCTAGCTAAAAATTTCAGAAATGGACCCTGCTTCCCAGCCTACTGTACGAGCGTCGGGCAAACGAAATAGGAAAAGTTAGTTGTTTTTTGAAATTTTTTTATTTAAAAATATTTTAAAAAAATATTTTTTAGTTTTTTAAAATTTATTTTTAATATTAACATGTCATAAAATTTTTAAAATATATATAAAAAATTAATTTCAACTAAAATTTTTTTCCTAAAAATTTTATAAAATACAATTTTTAACACAAATACGAACAGTTGCTGAGCCTCTCTTGGGTTCTCTCAATTTTTCTTCATCCAAATAGATTCGCCTCCCCTTGTATTTAGAAAAAAAAAAAAAAAACTCCTCTTTTTCCTCGTCATGGCCCCCACCACTCAATAAAACTTCCAAGAATTGAAGGGACCCACGTGTTAAGAAAAGGAGCCAATAGGAGCAGAGTCTGGGTCTCTTGGGCAACTACTGCTTTGCCTTTATCTTTAACTGCTATTGCTATATATCTCTTATCTCCAAGCTTGTCTTTGTCGGCTTTTATCATGGATTGAGCGAAGACACTTGTCCAACGCTGATAGCACTTCGCCTATTTGTCCCTTCCTGGCTTTTGTCTTGCCACGTCAGCATCGTATGTCTTTCTATCCAAATTGACCGCGTAGCCCTCCTGCAGATTCTTTTTCACAGAGCTTTACGAAGTTATTATGTGTCAATTGTCGGCACTTTTGAGTCATTTTC
>Ga0325411_1006315_pt1 | contig 13027 bp, 9 predicted proteins | sample PopdelMetagenome_13_FD_206181 | JGI IMG/M metagenome (GOLD analysis project Ga0325411, IMG submission 206181) | Populus deltoides microbial communities from Bellville, Georgia, United States - Xylem-PdIQD-R4 | ecosystem: Host-associated > Plants > Phyllosphere > Stem > Wood/Secondary xylem... | reverse complement strand
TGATACGTTGAAATTCGATTTTTTATGTTGTGTATAACAAGGGGAATTATAAATATAGCCTTATAAAATTTACAAGCCGAGCAAAATTTCATTAAACGCGGAGAAAGTGAACAATAACACTTATTTGCAAGAATGCATTATCCATTTGTTTTTTTTTGTAACAAGTCGTACAATCTTCAATTATTCACAAAAAAATTTGTATGGCATGATAGATATGGATTCGCACTGGTTTTCAACACTTTTTGAAGGGGATTATGATGACGTACTGAATAACGTTGCCGATTATGTTAATTATGGTAATTCTTCTGTAAACGATGGAGATTGTAGTGGTAATTACAGTTCTAATAATGACGACGATGACGACGACGATGACAATGATGATTCAGATGATTCAGATGAGTTGTTTTGGGAAAGGGAGTTCGATGAGCAGAAAATGATTTTATGCACGGCAGGTGCCATAGCTTTATATTATAATACTTATATATATAAAGAGCCTTGTATGGATTCGTACAACACTGGAATGCAATGGTTGATAGAAATATTACATGGACATTGGACGCGCTGTGTAAACATGTTTAGGATGGATGCGACAACATTTCAGAGTCTGTGCTTTATACTTGAAAACCAATATGGGTTAAAGGCATCTAGAAGAATGTGTGTTTTTGAAAAAGTTGGAATATTTCTTTATACAATAGCTTTGGGTGCTTCCAACAGGGAAGTTCAGGAGAGATTCCAACATTCAGGAGAAACAATTAGTAGGTACTTTAATGAGGTTCTTAGATCAGTTTGTTCGCTCGCTACAGATTTAATTCAACCTGCAGATTCCGGGTTCGTAAACACACCGAGGGAAATTGTGAACAATCCGAGGTATATGCCACATTTCAAGGTAATGTCGTACATTGTATTTGTTAATGGTGATTCATATTTCATGAATTTGTGAAATTTAATTTTTTTGTCAGCTCAAATTAATGTTATTTTGTTGGTTTATCGTATATTAGAATGGTGTAGGAGCTATTGACGGTACACATGTCCGTGCATGTGTTTCTTTTGAAAAGCAAATCCCATTTATCGGCCGAAAAGGTGTGCCGACCCAGAATGTTATGGCTGCATGTAGCTTTGACATGCAATTCACATTTGTTTGGGCGGGTTGGGAAGGTAGTGCACATGATACACGAATTTTTCTCGAGGCAATTGACAATCCATGTATAAAATTTCCTAAGCCACCGGAAGGTAATAATATGTGTATGTGTATGTGTATGTGTATATATGATAATTAATGTTATTTTGTTTTTTTTTTGTAATTTTCAATTTAAAACAATTATATATTTTTTCAGGGAAATACTACTTGGTTGATTCGGGATATCCTAATGAATATGGATTTTTAGGTCCATATAGAGGTCAGAGATATCATTTGCAAGAATTTAGGAGGCGAGGACAACCACAAACTCGTGAAGAAATTTTCAACCGTATGCACTCTTCATTACGTTGTGTGATAGAACGAACATTTGGAGTTTGGAAAAAAAGATGGCGAATCCTACAGAATATGCCGGCCTATAATTACAAGGCACAAGTTAGAATTGTTGTCGCATCCATGGCAATTCATAATTACATTAGAAGAACTTCAATGCAAGATGTGGCATTTATGGAGTTCGATCGCCATCCTGATTTTGTACCCGATGATTTTCTACCTGATGTGGCTTCACATTCACAAAGTCAAGGACACCAAAGGTCTTCGCGAATGGATTACGTACGTGATGGGATTGCTGCAAGTTTAATGACACAATTATAAATTATTGCTCTAATATGTTTAGGTCTATTTGCAAACATTTATTGGTTGTAATGTTACTTCATTAATATTATGAATTAAGTCCTTTTAGGTAATTATACAATAAAATAAAATTCAACCACAATTTGTAACCAAACACATTAAACAACTTTTTTTTCAACCTTAATTTTAACCACAGTTTTAACCAAACATATATTTTTTCAGACCAACCTCAACTAAAAGCACTTTTTTTGAAACTACATTTTTCAAACCACAACCACAACAGCTACCACAATACCAAACGCACTCAAAGAGGAATGTGACTTGCATTGCACTAGTTATTCACGCCTGCGCTACGATTGTAGGTCTTTATTATTTTTTTCAGTCAAATATTTTGGCATCGCAAGCACATTTTAGTCCTGACCAACTAAATAATTTAATTTTATTTAAATCATATTGAGACAAAAAGAGGTAATGATAGCAAGGTTTCACATAAATATATATAAAAAACTGATCAATGAGGGAAAAAAAATTTAATACATTATCAACTTAGATTAAAGAGTGAAATTAAAAAGAACAAAACTTTTATAAAAGAGTTAAGGCACTACCAAAAAAATTAGCGAATAAAAACGAAAACACCAACAAAATTTTTATGTCGGTATTTTATGGTGATATTTACCCATCGAATTTTTCCATTGTTAACTCCATCGATAAACACCAACAAAAATATATCGTTGGTATATATTGAGGGAATCGCCGTCGAAATAGAAGGAAGAAAAAAACCAAACAGTGCAATGATGTGTATGACGCAGTTACCAATGAAATTACAGTAGGATTCAAACAGACAAATCATACAGTGATGTGACATTGATATCGATAGAATAGCTGACGGAGTCACCGTTGGTAAATCCATCGGTAATATTTAATATATGACCTAGCACTCGACCCTCCTCTCCCCCTCCCCCATTTTTACTTCTTCCTTGTAAAATTTCCCTGCAACAAAACAGCCTCACCCCCACCTCAATCTCAACACAACTCAACCTCCCATAATTTTTTTAGTCATGACAACACTCTGTTTGTCATCATCTATGTTCTTATTGAAATTTTATTAAGGATTCTACACCTTAATTAAGCAAATGTACCATTTTTTGTTTGGTTGTTTACTTGTTTTTTTGTTTTTTTCTCAAACAAAGTTGTTGTATGGATTTATGATTTGTACATGTTATGGTTTGTATTAGATTTTATAAAATTGTTTTTGTTTGTAAATTGTTGAAACTTATGTCGAATTACCGACTTAAGTGTTTTGTGATGAAATAAATAACAACTTGTTTAAGGGGTCTGTTTTATATTTTGTCAATTTCATTTTTGAGTTGTAATTTCCATAAATGTGTACAACTTTGTATCTCCGTAAATAATTGATAAAGAATTAAGAGAAGTATTAAAATAGGTTGAATAATTTTGAGCTAAATGAATATTTTTGCAAATTTATTTAGTTAACGTAGTTAATTAAAATTGATGTATCGAGATTTACCCTAAGGATTACAGAGGATGAAATATTGTAATGGGGTTCAGGGTTTTATTAATTACACAATATCTAATCCGAGAAATATTAGTGGAGGCAGTATTAGGTGTCCATATATAAGGTGTATAAATAAAAAGTTTCTTGATTCAGATGTTGTGACGATGTATCTTTTATAAAAAAAATCATGGAGAAATACATGTGTTGGTATGCACACGGAGAACCATTTGTTCCCCACGAGACCATGGTAGAAAGGATGATTGAGACAACTTATAGTGCTAGCAACATGCATGGAGTTGTAGATGACAATAGTAATCCTTATAGGACTATGGTCATTGATGCAATAAGAATGAATCAGGGTCATACTGATTAATGTCCAATCATAGATGAAGAACCTAATGCAGATGTGGCTAGGTTTTATGATCTTTTGAAAGATTTTGATAAACTATTATGGGATGGTTGCACAAATCATAATAAATTATCGGTCGTTGCACAGATGTTCACCATTAAGTCGGATTATGGATTGAGTAAGGTCGGTTATGAAAAAATTATCAAACGAGTGAGAAACATTTTACCTGAAAGGAACAAGTTGAAAGAGAACTTATATGCAACTAAGTACATGATGAAACCCCTCGGTCTAGGATACCAGAAAATTGACATGTGTCCAAACTTCTGCAAGTTGTACTACCTTGAAAATATTAAGCTGATCAAGTGCAAGATATGTTGGCATTCTCGTTATAACCCAGAACTGGCAGGGGAAGGACTCTTATAACACTGCTGAGCACATGACATGACACCAATCACATAATGTAGTGGATGGAGTGATGGTGCATCTTTCTGATGGTGAAGCATGTAAACACTTTAACAGTGTGCATCCTCACTTTTCAGCAGAATTAAGGAACGTGTATTTTGGGTTATGTACAGACGAATTCAATCCATTCGGGTAGTTTGTTGCTTCTTATTCTTGTTGTTCGGTTATACTCATGGTTTACAACTTGTCACCGGGTATGTGTATGAGGCTGGAGTTCATGTTTTTATCTACGGTCATACTTGGTCTTGATAATCCATGCTAGAATATAGATGTTTGTCTTCGACCGTTGATTGACGAGTTGATGCAGTTGTGGTCATCTAGGCATAGTTATCAAACCCGACCTGAGGGTTGACCCAGCCAAGGGGCCGGGTCCCGGGTTTCATGGGTCAACCTGGAAAAATTAAAAAAATATTTTAAGTTTTAATATTTCATATGAAAAAATTAAGAAAAAATCCATGTGAATATAAGCTATACATGTTGTAAATAATGAAGTTTAAAAGAATATTTTAAAAAGTTTTTTTTATCCCATATTGAAAAGATATCATGTTATCATTTTAAGTTGAAGTATTTAAATCAAAAAAGTTTTTTTATCCCACATTGAAAAAACATAACTTTTTTCTTGTAAACATAGAGTATATATACTAAAGGGTTTCAAATCTCACATTGAAAAAACATAATTTTTTTATTGTAAACATAGAGTATGTATACTAAAGGGCTTCAAATCCCATATTTAAAATATAACTTATTTCTTGTGAACATAGAGTATATATATTAAAAGGCTTCAAATCCCACATTGAAAAGATATTATCTTATCATTTTAAGTTGAAGTATTTAAATAAAATTTTTTTTATCACACATTGAAAAAACATAACTTTTTCTTGTGAACATAGAATATATATACGAAAGGGCTTCAAATCCCACATTGAAAAAATAATTTTTTTCTTGGAAACATAAAGTATATATACTAAAAGGTTTCAAATCCCACATTAAAAAACATAACTTTTTTCTTGTGAACATAGAGTATATATGTGAAAGGGCTTCTAATCCTACATTGAAAACATAATTTTTTTCTTGGGAACATAAAATATATATACTAAAGCGTTTCAAATCCCATATAAAAAAAATAAAATATTTTTCTAATATTTATATAGTGAACTTTAAAAAGTGTTAATAACCAACTAAAAAAATGAAAAAGAGGGGCATAGGAGAAAAACCATATTTGAAAAAAAAAAAAACGGGTCTCATCTGGGTTCACTCGGGTCATGAATCGACTCGCCGAGTCGATCAGGTTTTGCTGGGTTGTGCCGGCTAGTCTTTTAACAAACCCAGATTGGTCCACCCACCGGGCCTATAAATCCCAGGAAATATATATATATATATATATATTTCAAATCCCATATAAAAAAATAAAATATTTTTCTAATATTTATATAGTGAACTTTAAAAAGTGTTAATAACCAACTAAAAAAATGAAAAAGAGGGGCATAGGAGAAAAACCATATTTGAAAAAAAAAAACGGGTCTCATCTGGGTTCACTCGGGTCATGAGTCGACCCGCCGAGTCGATCAGGTTTTGCTGGGTTGTGTCGGCTAGTCTTTTAACAAACCCAGATTGGTCCAGCCACCGGGCCTGTAAATCCCATTATATATATATATATATATATATATATATATATATATATATATATATATATAAAGGTTGCTTAAATTGAAAACTAACTACATGAGAAATAAAAGTGAAGAAATTCATGCGTATGGTTAAATAAAATAAAAAATAGGAATTCAAAAATTTTTAAATATAATTTTCGGGCGAAATAGTTCAAAACATTATAATAAGCCCGGTAATGTTGAGGGTTGGATTTAATTGAAAAGAATAATACACTTAAAGGAAGTGGGGCCTAAATGCAAATAAGGAAAATCATAGAGTATAAATACTCTCTCCTCACCAAAAATCTGCAAGAACCATAAGGAGAGAAAATATGGAATTTTATACCCATTCTTGAAAAATCAAGAGAGAAACACTAAAATTTCAAGAACTCATCCAAGATTAAAGGTTTATAGATGGGATAAACACTTGTGAACAAGGGATTAACAAGAAATTGAACAACAAGAAAAGAAAGGAGGGAGTTGAAAATCTTCAACTGGTTGAAAATCAAAATCTTAATTCGTACCGGGTAAGGTGTTTTAAACATGATCTTAAAAATTCATTTCAAATTCGATAATTAATTGATGCCTTGATATTGAATCATAGTTTAGGGTTCTTAGATATGAATTGAGGAAAAAGTACTTATTGTTAAAATTAAGTTAATTCATGTGTGTGGTATGTACTTTATGAAAGTATTGTATGAAGGGAAGGGGGAGACGATTTGGACAGATTTGTCTTCTGACTTTCGGTGAGATTTCGGGTAGGAGGATGAGGGAATTAGGATTGGATTCCTTCATAGAAATTGTAGATTTAGATGTTAGCTAACCAAGGAAACTAATCTTGCTTAATTTGGAGATTTAGAACTCCAGTTATGGGTTACCAACCGAGACTGAGTTGTGACTGATTCTGTAGGGTAGTAGGACTGATGAGTTGATGAGCAAGTTTGACTATCTTGGAGGCAGAATTGGGTTCTCCTTCCTGCAGAGAACTTGTAGCCTCGTGTCTTAGCTTTCCAACGAGATCAATCTCACTTAAAACGAAGTTCTAGAACTCTAGATATAATTAAAAAAATCTGATTAGTGTTCAAACAACAACGGTTGGACAACAACCGTCGGACAACAACTGTTCAAACAACAACCGTTGGACAACAATAGTTCAAACAGTAATGATTGGACAACAACAGTTCAAACAACAATGGTTGGACAACAACCCTTGGACAGTAACTGTTCAAACAACAATGGTTGGACAGCAACCGTTGGACAATATTAGTTCAATGTCTAGACAGTATTAGTTCAATGTCTAGACAGTAACAGTTCAAAGTTAGACAGTAACAATAGACTTTCACGTGAATATTATATGTAAGAATATAAAAGAATTGAGTCATACGAACACTTGTACATTGAGATACTAACTTTAAAAATATACCTGATATATGTATATTTGTTATTATGAGGAAATGAACATGCATAGAAAGTAACATATGAGTAATGAATGAATATGGATTCTTTATAATATCGGCTTAAAGGAATTATAACCAAAAACTTCCTTGTGATTCAGGAGGAGCAACCAGGATTGGATCTTCTGTTAGGGGAGGTCACGAGACAGGTGGAGCAGGTGCATGATTTTCCCCTTCTATTTGCACTTATACAATTTAAAATTCCTCTAGTGAATGCAATTATAATAAATATCATGTTCAATGTAAATAAAGTCTAGCGTATTTATAAGATTAGCTTCGGCTAATAGCATCCGTGATAGGAGTGCCTGAAGCTTCGGCTAATGGCATCCATGATAGGATTGCCGGGAGATGGATTACAAGATTAGCTTTGGCTAATGGCATCCGTGATAGGATTGCCGGGAAATGGATTACAAGATTAACTTCAGCTAATGGTATCCGTGATATGATTGCTAGGAAATAGATCATAAGAATAGACTTTGCAAGGTCACCTGGTTCATACAAGTAAATAAGATTATTCAAATTAAGAATATGCAAATGAGTGTTAATTGGGTTTAAAAGATTTACAAGCAAAATATAAGTTGTCGGTTAGAATTCTTATAGATCCGATAGAAAATTCATACTTCATTTAGATACATTACATGAGCATATATATATATATATATATATATATATATATATATTTCTTTTATCAACATAATGGTATGTTTATTTATGTAACAGGTCCATCAAATATCCAAGAAAATCATTAATTTAGGACTCTACTTTGTCAAGCTTTTGTAAATATTTAACTTAAATAAAAGGGAATTAATGTGCTTATGTAGTATGCTTTTGTGTAAACCTTGATGTATTTATAAAAGTTCAGCTTAACATGTAGTACTTTAGTTATCTTGTAATTAACTCTTTTGAAATGTTTATGAACACTTATTATGTTGTAATGCTTTCTTTGTAAGTTAGCATTCATTTTTCTTTAAAATTTTATGATATGATATGTGGGCTATGTTAATAATGAACTTACTCGTAGGATATATATATATATATATTGTGTGGATTGTGTGAGGTGTTGAATTATGATGATTAATATAAGGTCCGGATTTATGGGACCTTGTGATGATAGGTTGATTGAGTAAATTGATAGTGATCGATAACTTGGGATGTCCTAAATACAAACGAAACTCTAATGAATTTTTTGGTAGATTAAAAAAAATTATCCTCAAACTAAGAGAATATGTTGGGATCTTTTAACATTGATCAAGTTGTACAATTGGGTTTGCTACAGGGTCAACCTGCCAGACCGGTCCGGGTTTAATAACTGTGCATCCAGGGCTTTGACTTATGATGTATCGATGAAACAAAATTTTTTTATGAATGCAACTTTGATGTGGACTATCAATGATTTTTCAGGTTATAGAATAGTTTCTAGTTGGAGCACACATGGAAAACTAGCATGTATACACTGCATGAAAAATAACAAGGCATTCACACTAACAAACAATGGTAAAACATCTTTTTTTTACTGTCACTAACAGTTTTTGCCAACGAATCACAAGTACCTAAAGAACAAAAAGGATTTCTTTGTTGGCAGAGTTAAAAAGGATATTGCACCACCGTATCTTTTGGGTGAAGGTATGACATGATGTTAGAGTACGGTGACAGTATGTTTGATTTTCAATACGATAAGCATAAATTTCTTGGTTTTGGTTTGACCTATAATTGGGTAAAGCGAAGTATTTTTTGAGAGCTTTCTTATTGGAAGACCAATCTCTTCCTCCATAATCTTGACATCATACACATATAAAAGAACATGTTTGAGAATATTTTCAACACGGTTATGGATGTGAAGGGGAAGATAAGGACAAAATCAGGGCTAGAATGGATATATCTTTGTTTTGTCACCGTATAAATATGGAAGTGGTTTATGTTGGGTCACAGGTCGCATTGATAGACATGCTTTGAACATATCAAGGTTAGTTAATTTAGAGGATTGCAGATTGTATAGAATAAAGAGCCATGACTGCCACGTGTTTATGCAAACACTCATTCCATTAGCTTATCGAGATTTATTGCCAAAAGGGATATGAGATGCATTCATGGAGATCAATCATTTCTTTAGAGATATATGTTCCAACAAGTTATAGACACAGCACATTGAGAGGCTTGAAATGAATATCGTCCAGATAGTATGCAAACTTAAGATGATATTCCCTCTATTATTTTTTGACTCGATGAAGAATCTACCTATATATTTACCATTTAAGGTAAACGTTAGAAGCCTAGTCCAGTATAGATGGTTGTTTCCATTTAAAAAATTAGAGATTACATATGCAATGTAATTAAAAAATTATTTTAATTGTTTTCTAGAATTGAAAACATTTATTTAATTCCATGCAAGTACTTGTTCAACCTAAAAAAAAAAGTTAAAACTAAAGAGCATGTTGAGGCTTTAATATGTGAGGCCTATATTGTTGAAGAGATCTATACATTTATCTCGTTCTATTTCAAGCCTCAACTGAGAATAGGAATCAATTGCGTTCCAAGGTATGACAATAGTGGTGAAGTGCCTTCGAGTGGAAACTTGTCAATATTCCACAATCCTGGACGACCCGCACCAAAAAATGCTATAAAGGGAAGATATTTTTTTGAAATAGAATTCAGACAACCACATAATTATGTGTTATTTAACTACGATGAATTGAAACCTTTTATTCAGTTAGTATACCACTTAAAATTTGTTATTAATGAACTATTTCTCTTTTGTAATATCATAAACTCGTACATTGTTGAATACCTCATAGCAACATCATTAATATTTACTGTCTAAAAACTCACAGCTGACCAAATCCCAAATATTTCGATTACAAAATGAATAATTTTTCACGTGGTTCAGAACACATGCAAGTATTGCTTAATTATCATTATCAATCGGGATACTTAATTTTATTACACATTTCTCATTCATTATTCATTGTTGTACTTTATATACCGGGTTTATAAATTTGAAGGGAATGCTGGTGTTACATTGTCTTTACTAAGTCTGGATCCTTAAAGAAAGGTGAACAGTTACAACAAGTATTTTGTCGAAGGACATATGTTTCATAATGAAGAATATGAGCCGGTTAGAAAGACATATAATAATGAGGTTTGTGTTAAGAGATCGATTTCTAATGAGTTTGAAGTTGACTATTATGAGAAATTATAAAAGGTAATTGAATTGCAACATCATAGCGAGCAGAATATAGTATTTTTATTCAAATGCTATTGGTATGACACCACTAACAAAGGAATCAGAGTAGATCTCCATCATGGTATGGTCAAAATTAATTCAAAAGCTAGACTCTGCACTATCAACGATGTCTTTTTTTAACCAAGCAATGCCAACAAGTTTATTATACATACACCATTTCTTTTAGAAATGATTGTTTAAGAGTTGATTGATTATTCGTATTGAAAACAAATCCCATGGGTCATGTTGAGGTTATTCAAGATGAGAACAATGAATCAAATGTGGGAGATGATGTCTTTCAAGTTAGTGAGTTACTTGATCCATATCAGGTTGGTCCATCGATTGACTCAGAAGAAAATTCAATTTTTTGCGTTGCCGAGAATATTTTTGTTGATAATGATGTTAAGGAGTTGATTATTGTTCTAAGCTCCAGCGGCCAAGCACAAGTCGATAAAGATGATGATAACAATGAAATCAACATAAAAGATTGTGATGGAGCTGACGACGACTCATTTGAATAAAAAGAAGACAATTCTGACTAACTATCAAAATACGAAAATGTAATGCCATAAACTATAATGTAATATTTAATGATGAAATTCTCTATAAAGAAGTATTTGCAGGATGGATAGATAAGGAATATAGATACAATCTAGCGTCAGACATTGTTTCACACCGATGAAAATACTGACAGTTTGTTTATTACACACGAGTATAACAACGGTCTATTTCCGTCAGTATATTTTAGAGGCGAAGGGTTCTCCTTGGCACTATTTATGAAACAAATTACACACGGATATATCAATGGTCACAGGAATGAAATCCGTTGGTGAAATAATTACCGACGGCCTCACCGACGGAACACATCCGTCGGTATAACAATCGTCGGTAAAACCCATTTCCATCGCAAATAAAAAAACACACACCGACGGAACACCGATGGTCTTACAGACGGATACACGCGCGTAAAAAAAAGGTTTCCCGCGGGAACATTACCGAAGGAATAAATCCGTCTACAATTTCAACGGTAATCACCGACGGACATATCGACGTATAATCCGTCGGTAATTATGGCATGGCTGGTAATTGTTTGGCAACTCTCTGTGGAAAATCGACAGATACGATCCGTTGGTACACCCGTTGGTATTCATCACCGACGGATATATTCCATCGGTAATTATGGCATGGCTGGTAATTGTTTGGCAACTCTCTGTGGAATACCGACGGACATTATCCGTCGGTATATCCGTCGGTAGGTATGTAAAATATATAAAAAAATAATTTTGTTTATAGTAAAAAACCTTAATAAACAAATAACAATGGATTAAATATTAAAAATATAAAGTAATGTTAAATAATATTCATTACAAATTTAATGTGTTTAAAAAACAAAATTAAACTAGAATAGCGGCGGAGCTGGAGGAGGAGGCTGGTTGTTCCCGGGACTATACGACCAAAAAGAAGCAGCACAAGTATCGTCACCCATCTTTGATCTCATCTCCATGACTATTTGACGGAGCTTATCATAATTCGTCGAGAGTTGTTGATATTGTTGTTTCAACGCAATGAACTCCTCAGACTGGGTGTTCGATACTCATGGAGAGCTTCCAACAGTTGAGACACTACGAGCCGAACGCAAGTTTTCAGCCGTAGTGTTGGAGAGCTCATAGACCCGATTTTTATTGGGTCCACCAAACGATCCCGTCTCCATCAACAAATCTGGATCGAAATCTGGATGGGTTGACGGATTGTCCCCATATCTCTCCCTCAACCGGCTATTATAGGTCTCCTGAAAATTCCGTCGATAAAAAAAATCATCAAATGCAATTCAAGATGCAATTCAAGAAAATAATAACTTACAAAATAAAATGAATAAACGAACATACCACAAAGTGCTGAGCACGGTTGTCCACCAACTGCTGCACCCCCTTTTGGCAGTCTTGACTCCACACATGCGTCTCTACAAACAGCTCCATTGGACTCGGTTCACGTCCAAGAGACGCAGCCTGTAAGGAAAAAATAGGTTGAAAGTTAAATATATTATAAGGAACGACAAATTATTTAACGATATATTTCATTGAAATTAATCGTACCATCCGCTTTGCATGTGCGCTGAATGGGACGGATCCGCCAGTGTGTGTGGTCACCGAACCATGAATTTGCCGGTTCCGGTTGTCGGCGCCGGACTGTGAGCGCCGTGAGAACTGATCTGAGGTCACGTGCTCAATATATTCCTTGCAGCCTCAATGTTTATGAACCTGAAATTAAATAAAAGTAGTAATATTAATTAGTTGTTCATAAATTATGTTATAAGTATATATAAAAAAAAAACACTAAAACCTAAACAAACTTACATTGAGAGGTCATCCTTCCATTGTGCCTGGTACTTGCCGGTGAATTGACCCCGCTGTGAAGGCACACCACTTCTGCGCTGTGAAACCGCGCTAGAAGAGGCAGCATCACAAGTTGGCGTAGATTCCTCGCAGTGATCAGCACCTAAGGATACGTCCTCCTCGCTGCTAGAAGAACTAGCTGCAACCGTCTGCTGACGACGTGCTGTAGATTTCATTCTACGCATCTACATAAATTTATACGAATAATTACATAATTAA
>Ga0325411_1006314_pt1 | contig 13027 bp, 8 predicted proteins | sample PopdelMetagenome_13_FD_206181 | JGI IMG/M metagenome (GOLD analysis project Ga0325411, IMG submission 206181) | Populus deltoides microbial communities from Bellville, Georgia, United States - Xylem-PdIQD-R4 | ecosystem: Host-associated > Plants > Phyllosphere > Stem > Wood/Secondary xylem... | reverse complement strand
AAGGAGGTATAACTTAATTATAAGAAGAAAAAAAGATTTGGGGGCCTAAATGCAAATAAAAAAATTATAGAGCATAAATACTCTTATTCTCACCAAAAATCTGCAGCAATCATAAGGAAAGAAAAGAGGGATTTTTTGTATCCATTCTTGCAAAATCAAGAGAGAAACACCAAAATTTCAAGAACTCATCCAAGATTAAGGGTTTATAGATGGAATAAACACTTGTGGGCAAGGGATTAACTAGAAAAATTGAACAAGAAGAGAAGATAGAGGGCTGGCTGTCATTAGATAAGAAAGGAGGGAGTTGAAAATCTTTAATTGGTTGGAGATCAAAACCTTAATTCGTACCAGGTAAGGTGTTCTAAACATGATCTTATAAGTCATTTCAAATTCGATAATGAATTGATGTCTTGATGTGAGTTATAGATTAGGGTTCTTAGACTTGAATTGGGGAAAAAGTATTTGTTGTTAAAATTAAGTAAATTCATAGGTGGTATGTAATTGGGGATGTGAAACCATGATAATTTACCCAGTCTAAGTGTTTATTGATGAACGATTTTGACTATCTTAGAGGCAAAACTGGGTTCTCCTTAAACATAGAACTTGTAGCCTCATGTCTTAGCTTTCCAACGACACTAATTTCGCTTGAATCGGAGTTCTATAACTCCATATATGGTTAAAAATCTGAGGAGAGGTCAGACAGTAACGGTTCAAAAATGAAACGGTAACAGTTGGACAATAACAGTTCAAATGTTTGTTGATGAGTGATTTTGACTATCTTAGAGGCTGAACTGGGTTCTTCTTAAACATAGAACTTGTAGCCTCATGTTTCAGCTTTCCAACGCCACTAATTTCGCTTGAATCAGAGTTCTATAACTCCAGATATAGTTAAAAATCTTAGGAGAGGTCAGACAGTAACGGTTCAAAAATGAGACAGTAACAGTTGGACAATAACATTCCAAATGTTTGTTGATGAGCAATTTTGACTATCTTAGATGCATAATTGGGTTCTCCTTAAATCATAGAACTTGTAGCCTCATGTCTTATCTTTCCAACGACACTAATTTTGCTTGAATCGGAGTTCTATAACTCTAGATATGGTTAAAAATCTGAGGAGAGGTCAGACAGTAACAGTTGGACAGTAATGGTTCAAATATAAAGAAAGGAATGATAATTGGGGTTGGACAAAGAACGACAATAATAAATGTGAAATGAGAAAAATGTAAAATATTAAGAAATGACTGAAAGAAAGACTTACTGGTTGTTGATATGGTTATTATAAAACATATCCTTGAATGAGAAAAATTTATGAGATAAACCTGTGATCTGTAGAAGGGACCACAGACGTGGTGTAACAGCAGCAGTTGGGGAGCACGAGTAGAGCTTCTATTGCAAGTAGGTGATCCGCACCTATACTTTCTAGTTAAATTCTATGATTTAATATGTTATTGATATGAAATGTGAATTACCAAACGTTAGATATTAGAAGGAATGAGGAAAGTTTGCATAATGATGCTGATATTTTGGATAGTATTCTGAATGTATGTATATTCAGGGTGAACGGTTGTTGTGTGAATTGCCAAGGGATGAAATTATCATTGACAAAGAAAATATAAGAAATGTGATTTGGGGCGTGAACTAGCATACATTTAGTGTATGTTAGGATCCCGGGTAAGGGGATCACCATGCATGGACTAGCATACATTTAATGTATGTTAGGATCCTAGGTAAGGGGATCACCATATATTGACTAGCATATATTTAGTCGACTCCTACATGGTGATGATGATAACAGCAAAATTGGTATCGGTAATGTGTTAAGCGAAAATAATCATGGGTGGTCTTATGAAATCTTAAATGGAGGTTGATAATGGAAGAGGAGAATGTTTTTAGTAGTTAAAGGAGAAGGAGTTTCCAATGAAAACCAAAAGGGAGAAGTGAATAAAATATGAATGCATGTTTGCCTTTTTAAATTGCAGGATATTTGTATTGCTATATTATTATGATATTCATATTTCAATAATATGTATTTTGTTTTCAGGGTCATCGCATACACGATAGAAGTGGATTTTAGCTTGGGTTCACTTTTTGTAATTTAGGTCCTAGAGAGTATACCCTTGTATTTGGTAATATTACAACTTATATATATACTCAAATTGTATAATTGATGTTTAAACTTGAATAGATGAATTTAAGCCTGTAGTTTGTATAACTATGTTCCATGTATGCATGTTTATATCTTTATCCATCCATAATGATAATTGTTGTACAATGTATATCATAAACATTATGGTTGATACGAATGATGATGTTTGTGGGACTGAGACCCAGGATGATTGGGTTGAATTGAGTTAGGAGATGTGGTATATTAGAGGTGTAAACAAGTCGTATGTCGATAACTTGGGACCTCCTGGTATAGGGGAACCTCTATCAAAATTTTGGTGAACTTTAATACAACCACAATGAATAGATATAGAAAAAAAAATTAATCACTCTATTTATCAGTTAACATGAGAACGTTGCTTTATCCCGGAAATGGGAATGTTACATTCAACAACCAAAAAAGCTTTAACCAAGACCCAATTCATCATCTCCCTCACCAATAAACAAAATTGAAGCCATTATTGTTGATCTAGAATCTTTAGTCCCAATTCAATAGTCAATATTTACATCCAACAATCACAATGCCTCTCTCTCACACATTGCCACAAATTGTCATGGGCACAAGTTAAGCCAATAACAAATGTGAGACAAATGGTAAGAATCCCAAGCGAAATGTAAATCACTAGGTGCTTCTAGTGATAGTAATACATAGGCACCCATTATTAAAAACTAAATTCACCACCTAACAATAATAAACTTAAAACGTGGTTTCGAAAACTTGCTAAAAAAGGCATGAGAATAAGTAGTATATAAAGCCCCAACCCGATCCTAGTAGTAAAAAAGAATACAATAATTGGCCAGACAAAAAAAATGATGGTCGCCACCATGATTGTTAAAAGTAATTGAAAAGCTAAGATTGAATCCATTTTTTTGATATTGTTCATGCTCTATATATGAACTAGAATAGATCAAAATATCATCTATTAATATTACTACAAATTAATCTAAGTAAGGTCGAAAGACTCAATTCATCATATCTATAAACATCATTGGTGCTTTTGTCAATCCAAATAGCATTTTTGGGAACTCATAATATTCGCAACGAATCTTGAATGTGATCTTTGGTATATCTTGCTCTTTAATTCTTAATTAATAGTACCATAATCTTAGGTCTATGTTAAAAATACTTTAACTCTTTAAAGTTGATCAAACAAATCATTTATCCATGGAAATAGATATTTATTCTTCAATGTCACTTTATTCAATTGTCTATAGTCAATACAGAATCTGAAGGTCCCATTCTTTTTTTTTCCACAAATAACATTGGAGCTCCCCAAGGATAATTATTTGGGCATATGAACCACTTATCTAGTAATTCTTGTAACTGAATTTTTAATTCAATCAACTCCTAAGGTGTCATTTTATAAGATGATTGCGCTATAAGAGATGTACTAGTAAGTACATCAATAAAAACTTCAACCTCCATCTTTGGAGCCAATCTAGACAACTCTTCTAGAAACACATTTGAAAACTCTTTTCCTATAGAAAGGTTACTCAATTCTATTTTACTCTTTTCAGAATCCATTACATAAGCAATTTCTATCGTAAACCCTTTCGTCAACAAGTTTCTAGTTGTCTTAGCTGGAATTATACTACTTAATATGACATTCATTTCTCCCCTAAAAATCACTTTATTACCATTTTAGCAAAACAATCCATTTAAGCCGTATAAGTACTCAACCAATCCATTCCTTGGATTAGATCAAAGTCATGTAACTCTAAAGGTAATAAATTCACCTTCATGTTATATTCTTTAATAGTAATCCTAGTACCTTTATACATATAACCCACAAGCATAACATCCTCCAAAGGTGTACTAATTTTGAATCTCTTTTCTAGCTTAATTAGTTGTACTTTTAGTTTACCTTTAATTTTTCTTGCCACAAAAAATGTGTAACACTAAGATCAATTAAACAATAAGCTTGTTGAAAATGTAACAGTAATGTACATGCTATAACATTCAATGTGATTATAACTTCTTCCAAGTCATATGGAACACCCTCCCTTAGGTTCTATTCCCCTGAGCTTTAGGTCATCCTTTGTTACCACTAACCCTTAATTGTGTTAGCCTCCCAAGCTTATCTATAGTAACAAACTATTCTTGTCTTAGTCCTTAAACATACTTAGTTCTTCAAGGGCAATCCTTCTTAAAATGTCATTGCCCCCTACAATAATAACATCCACAACCTAAATACAGACAGTCATGCCACCTATGTCCCTCTTGTCTACAAATATAGCACTGACTTAGTGATGTAGAACAATCTCCTAGATGCCTTTTCTCACATCAGACACAATGAGGATAAGTAATAGTCTTTTGTTTTGAAGTCCTTCCAATAAAACTACCCTTAGGATTTGATTGTCCCTCAGTTGACCCTTTACCTATATTCTGCAAAGACCCAGCTACTAACCTTTCCTGGCCAACATCTTATCTCCTCTTCTCAAACTAACTAAAATATCTCTTTTTACCTCTCATAGGGATAAAAGGTCTACCTAAAAAGAAGTCAATGTATTTCTTTTTACCGAAGTCAGATTAGTCTTATCGGTCCTGAATAAGACATGCCTCTAGAGCCTAAATTGCTTATATCAATTCTCTCTGTCTTAAATTGTAATGAAATCAGCTCCTCTTTCAAATCTTGTTGTAATCTATCTCACAACCTCTAAATCATAAGACAATAATACCCCTATCTATATAGGGCCAACCATTACCATATAACACATTCTCTTTTATTCCCTTCTTATCCTTTTCCATGCTCAAAACTCAACTCTTCATTGATAAGGGAAAAAAAAATCACTTTTTCCTTCACTTTCTTGACATCCAAACACATTATTAAGTAGGGAAAGAAAGGTTTTAAAGATATGGGTCTAACCATAGAGGACTATTATCATTGAGGTCAAAGCAATCCCGCTATATTTAATGATGTTGAATGTGGATTTTGGCTAAAAGAATTGGTATTCTTAAGCCATGCTATCTCTTCAGAAGGGATATTTGTGGATCCTAGAAGGTTGAAAAAGTGTTGAAGTGGGAAAGACCAAAATATCATGGAATTTTATAGTTTTCTTGGATTAGTATGATACTATAGAAGGTTTATCGAGGGATTTTCAACCACATTGACACCTTTGAATCAATTAATAGGGAAGGAAGTGAAATGTGAATGGTTAAGAAATGTAAACAAAGCTTTCAGGAATGGAAGAAAAGGCTTACTATTACTACGATACTAACACTTCCTTTAGGAATAAAAGGATTTGAGGTCTATAATGATGCCTCAAAGAAGGGATTCGGTTGTGTTTTGAAGCAACATGGATAGGTAATTGCATATGCATCAAAACAATTGAAGACTCATAAAGTTAATTATCTAGTTTATGACTTGAAGCTAGCGATGGTGATATTTTCTTTGCGGGTATGGAGACACTATTTGTATTGGTCTCAAGTATAAATTTTCACTAACCATAAAAGCTTGAGATATTTAATGTCGTAGAAGGAATTGAATATACATAAAAGAAATATAAAATTGATCAAGGATTATGATTGTACTATAAACTATCATCCGAGGAAAGAAAATGTTATTGTTGATGCCTTTAGTTACAAAACAAGGCAATATCGAACGAATTAGAAGATTGGAATGTGAAAGAATTGCTAGAATTGAAAAAGATTAATGCCAAGTTAGAAGTGGGTTTTAAGGACTCTTTGTTAGCTCAATTGTGAGTGTGATTTGTACTCTGAGATAGGGTGTTGAAAGTTCAACAAAGAGATGTCAAAGTACATAACGTGAAAAACAAGGTGAAATCAAGGGTTAAGACTCCTTTTTGTTTTTTGAAGGATGGGGTGATAGTGATGGGCAGATGGATATATCTGTCTAAGGACAAGGCTTTAAAGGATGAAGTGTTAAAAAAGATCACAAATTGAGATTCATTGTACATCCAAGAAGTATAAAAATGTATAAAGTTGAAGGAATTTTACTGATGGCCAAACATGAAGAAATAAATACTTGACTATGTGGCCAATTGTGGAGTTTGTTAACAAGTAAAAGTGAACACATCAGAAGCCAGTTGGGCCTTTACAGCCACTACTAATACCCGAATGAAATTGATAAGATATCACTATAGATTTCGTGTCAGGCTTGCCTAGAAAAAGGAAAGGCAGTGACGTCATTTAGATTATTGTGGATCGTTTGATAATGTTTGCACTTTTCTTGTTTATAAAAATAATAGAATCAGTTGATAAATTAGGAAAGCTATACGTGAATGAAGTAGTGAGATTACATTGGGTGTCGGTGTCAATTGTTTCCTATTGAGACCCCTTAAATTCACTTCACGTTTATGGCCAAGTATCCAGTGTGCTCTAGGAATGAAATTAAATTTGAATATAACTTTTCACCCTTGGACTAATGGGTAGTAAAAGAAAACCATCCAAACCTTGAAGGATTTGTTAAAAGCCTACATATTAGAATTTATGGGAAATTGGGATGACCATCTACCACTTGTTGAATTCACTTACAATAACAATTATTAAGCAACAATAAGAATGGCTCCCTACGAGGCCTTATATGAAAAACAAAATGTTGAACCCTTATTTGTTGGAAGGAAGTTAGTGATATAAAGTTAATTAGACTAGAGTTGGTGCAGATTACCTTGAAAAAAGTGAAAATCATAAGAGATAAAATAAAGGTGGCTCATGATAGATAAAAGAGTTATGAAAATGTCAAGAGAAGGCCTATTGAATTTAATATAGGAGATAAGGTATATTTGAAAGTTGCTCCTTAAAAACATATGTTATAGTTTGGAATAAAAAGGAAGTTAAAACCAAGGTACATCAGGCCCTTCGAAATGGTGAGGAGAATTGGACTAGTAACATATAAATTGGCCCTACTCTTATATCTAGCCATAATTTATGATGTATTTCATGATTTATTGCTATAAAAGGCTGCAGTAAACCCTTCTTGAGTGATACCACAAGTTCCTTTGGAGTTTAAAGAAAACTTGACTATGAAGGTTAAGTCGGGTCGTTATATCATTTTTTTTTTTCATTATAGCTAATGTTGGAGATGTAGAGGGTGAAGGAAGTGTTCAAGGTAATGGACCTCCATCATTACATAACCAACCTAATTTTCAAACTCTTAGAGAGTATCTTCACCTTGTGAGAAAAGGTACACCTTCATGTATTATCTTGTCCCTTAACCAACAAGCTTTTAATTTGAAAACAAGCATGATTCAACTTTTTCCCACATTTCATGGTATAGATTATGAAAATCCATACATACACATTAAAAACTTTGAAGAGGTATATAACATTTTTATTGATTAAACATGCATTGAGGAAACTATTCGGCTTAAATTGTTCATATTCTTTTTAAAGGATAAAGCTAAGCTTTGGCTAAACTCCTTGCTACCTAGGTTTATATGCATATGAAGGGAAATGCAAATTGAGGAAAAAAATTACTTCCCACTTATATGAATGCAGCCTTACAACGTCAAATGATGAATTTTTCTTGTAGTCCGAATGAGTTCTTTCATCAAGCTTAGGAAAAGTTTAAAGACTTGTTAAGTTTGCCCCTACTATAGTTTTGAAATGTGGAGATTAGTAAGTTTTTTTTATAACTGTCTTACCGTAAATTTTAAAAATATAGTATCAATTATGTGTAATGGTAAGTTTTATGACAAAGAACCAAGTGGAGCCTTTGATTTTTTTTTTTTTTATCAATTGGATGAGAACACGAAGCAATGAGAGACCTCTCTCCAACTTCATGTTAAGTCTGGAAAACATCATTTCCCATTCCAATGGGAAGTTCAAATTGAAAGAGACTTATGACCTCAATGCTAGACTAGCATTAAAAAAATGCATGTCGTGAGTGAACAATAAGAGAAAAGTTGTGTAATGTATGAGAGCAAATAGTATATGACAAATGAGTGTCTTATTATTCTGGTCTTCAAGGAAGTGCCATATGGCCAAACTTCTTATTCAAATAATGTTAGAAAGCTTTTCTCAAGGCAAGTATGCAATCCATACTCTGATACATATAATCCCGGATGGATAAACCACCTAAATTTTAGATGGAGAAATTTGGTCTCTCTAATACCTCAAACATTTCAACTTCCACCCCAACCATTTCATGCTCCCACATATAACAAATGCCAACCACCTCACAAAAGATTCCTAAAGGATACTTTTTAACAATTCATACAAACCTAAAAAAGGAATTAACAACAAATCATATAAATTTCAAGACAAAACCATTAGGACTTTAGATGACATTTGAATCTAACTAACCAAGTTAACTTAATCACTAATCAATCAAGAGAAGGGAAAACTTCCAGCTCAACCAATGCCAAATCCTAGAGGCCAAATGCATACGAGTGAATCTTCGTCTAATGAACCTTCAAACCATGAACAAGTCCAAGCCATCACCACCTTTAGAAGTGGAAAGATAGTTGACAAAGCTATAACTTTTAGGATTCCTAGGGATACTGAGGAGAAGAACTCTAGGAAAAGTGAAGAGTGAATCAAAATACAAATGACAAATGGGAGTTTGAGCGATAAAAAGAGGTGAAATAAATGAGAAAAAGATGAGTGAGAAAAAAGACGGTTCAAAAAAAGTTATAGGAAAAATGAGTGATGTAGAATTTATTCCTCGAGCTCCATTCATAAAAAGGCCAGGGAAAACTAAACATGATCTAATGAATGCTAAAATCTATGAATTATTCAAACAAGTGAAAGTTAATATTCCACTCCTTGCTGTAATTAGACAAGTCCCATTTTGTGCCAAGTTCTATAAGGATTTATGCACACTTAAGAGGAGATTAAATGTGAAGGAATAAGCCTTTTCTAACTGAACATGCTAGTGCCATCATCTAAATTAAGACCCCTTCTAAATACAAAGATCTTAGATGTCCCACCATTTCATGCATTATTTGAAATCATAAGATAGAACAAGCCTTGTTGGATTTAGGAGCAAGTGTGAATTTGATACCTTACACTGTTGATAAATAGTTAGGTTTAGAAGATATCATGCCTTTTATATCGGTTCTAGTGTTGGACATCACATCTATCCAAGGTTCTAATGCTCTCATCCCAATCATCTTAGGTAGACCCTACATAGCTACATTCAATACTTTAATTACTTAAAAGGAAATATCACATGTTCAATCCATTTTGAACAAAAAAATCAATCATTATCTTAAAAATATCATCACACGTAATCGGTAAAGATAACATTGATGTTCCTCAACTTGACACCTTCGAGTTATATCAACTTCAATACCATTATGTTGGTATGTTCATCATCAATTTAAATACTAATGGAATTTTCAACAAAATACAGATAGATTGTTCCCGCTAAAAATTAGATTTTATTGCCCATTTTCCATCACCAAGTTCATAAGAAATTAATTTTTGATGGAATTTTTAGTCACTAATTCCATAAAAAATTCCTAATTTTCTGTAACTTTCAATGAAATAAGTATGAAATTGCCAACAAAATTACTGATGAAATGAACTTATCTGTCAACAATTCCATTAGAGTTTTCACTATATTTTTTTTGGTTAATTGTTATAATCCCCAAGCCAACCTAAACATACAACACCAACACCAACAAAAACAACACCAACATGCTTAGGCTGCTGGTTCGTTACCGCTGGTTGTTGTAGTATAGTTTTCACTATAGTTTTCATGACCTGCTGGTTGTTGTGGGTCATGAAGAATGGTCGGTGGCTTGGTTGCCTTTTTGCAGGGGTTTGATGCTGCTGTAAACCTGGGTGAGACTCTCTTCCCACATGCTTAGGCTGCTGGTTCACTACTGCTATTATGTTGCCACTAGTGCGGGGTTGGTCTGCTGGTATGGATGGCCGGCTGATGCGGTTTTTCTCCACTGCTGCTCTCCCTCTTTTGTGAGTAGGGGCAGCTACTGGTTGGATCATGGTTCTACCTGTGCTACCACTCTGCTAGGTTGGAAGGAATTCTGCCTCCTGTTTGCAGGCAGATGTTTCTTTGCGATGCTACTTTGAGGGAGCCTGCTCCCGTCAATTAGGTTATTCAAGGGAGTCTATTCCTTTTGCAAGCTTGTCTTGCTTTGGTTTGTTCAAGGGAGCCTGTTCTCTTTTTGTATGTCTTTTTTTTGTATTGCTGGTTTCCAGCTTGTACTGCAACCTTGTCTTGCTCTTTTTGATCTATACAATACTTACATTTGATAAAAAAAAAAAAAAAACAACACCACCACCAAACATCTTCAAGCCAACAATTGCTCATATTAAATCCATAACCATAACAAAAAAAAAAAAAAAACACTTGTGGAATTATTGAAAAAGAAACACATGTCTCCAAAAACATAAAACATTATCTAAGAAATATAAATATAATACATTATAAAGCACAAACAAGTGTCTTCCACAATTTCAATTTTATGACAAAATGAAACATTACATCTAAATCAATTCATCACTTTTTATCAAATTATCCCTCTTCATTTTATTCATCGTCATGTCCAACATCATATTTTTTGTTGAATTCAAGGTCGATCTCATCATCTTCATCTACTTCTCTATATCCATTTTTACTCAATATATTACATTTAACTCATCAACATTAATATCAACATAAGTATTCTTAGTGACACATAAATTTTGATTTTTTTTTAATTTAGTATACAGAGTAATTTGATATGGATCAACTAACTCATCCATTTGAAAGACATTATCTCCCTCAATTACTTCATCGTTACCATATTCAACAACTTGGATATGACTTCTAAGTTTGATTTTCATAACAGATAACCAATCATCTATATAATGATCTTATAAAGAAGTGTATGTATAATACACCTATTGGCATTGTTTGAAAAAAAAAACATCATTGTTCTTGCAAAGTCTACATCTTTTATTTATTTCAACCAAATCATTGTGAGAATCTACTTTAATTCCTATGTTGATATCATATTAATAGAATTTGGATAAAAACACTTTATTTGCGATTTATGATATCACAATTTAATAACCTCTTATAATTTTTCATAATAATCAACTTTAAACTCATTGGAAATTGAAGCATTTACAAAGCTCATTACTATAGGTCTTTCAAGTCTCGTGATATTGTTCAATATGAAAAACATATTCATTGATGAAATATCTATATATCACTGGACCTTTTTTCAGTACCTAAAGATAAGGATTCTAATTTTTTAACATTGGCTCCCATGTTGAACACCTAGTTAAAGTTAACAATCATTATCGATCAAAGAAATAACATAACTAAATCTAAGCTTAGGATTTATGAATTATTAAATACTTACATGTGTTTTAAATGACGTGACAAACTATTTATCTTGTAATTTGAAAATTTAAGATTCACTAACATTTGGATTTTGAGATAAAAATAATTGATAAGATTGCCTATAAGGCACAACCCCTTTAAGATAATCTTTTCCAAACAATCTTTCTTTTGAATCTAGATACATTCAAGAATAATCATCCATTACTTATGAAACTTATATAGAATATTGATAACAATATTTATTAATAATGTAACTATCAATTCCAAATTTGACTTTTTATTAAAAATAAATTCACAATTCAATAACTAATTATGAATTCTATACAAATTTCATTTTCTGTCAAAATATGAACTAAACAATAAAATTACCGAAACAACAATTGGTACCAAACTAATTATCCATTATTTATTCAATTCAGACTTACTCATACTAAATTAATACATTTTAATTATTATCAATTAAAAAAATCAATTTTATCTAAATTTTCAACTTAACAATAAAATTGACAAAATATAATTGGTACCGGTTAAATTACCCATTATTTCTTCAATTATAATACACCTAAGATACAAAATCAAACTTAATTTCATGAAATGAAAAATAAAATCAATTTCTCTCAAATCCTGAATAAACCCTAACATACAAATTATATATTAATACAACAAAATTATCTAGAAAAAAGATGTAAAACACTTAAATATATAAAAAGCAAAAAATACTACAAACAAATTTCAATAAATGAACTTAAAACATAAATGGGTTACAAAAAAATGTGTGTTTACTAATTTTATAGTGTGAAACTTGACTAAAAAAAAAATGGAACCAAGAGATGAAAGCCAACACTATTAACAAATGTTGGTCGCCACCATCATGTTGGGTGGCTAGATTTGCAAGAGGGCCATGAGGATTTGAAGAGGTTTGAAAAGGGTGGCCAGTGCTATGTTTTTAAGAAAATGAAGATGAAGAAAAGGGAGGAAGAGAGAATTTTCAGGTTTTAATTCATTTAAAAACATCGATGACAATCCAATCGACAATTCTGTCAACATTCTGATGTGTTAAATTCCTGATGGAATTGTCGATGGAATTTTAATTGATTTTTTTTTCTATTTCGTCGCTATTTCTGTTAGAAATCACCAATGAAAACTTTCCGTTGAAATATTTTTGTTTGCGTTTCTATTGCTATTTGCCAATTTTCAAGTAGTTCATATAGTTGTGACATGATCCATGGACAATTTTAATTGTGTTTTTATTTTTTATAATTTATTTTTGATATCAGCACATCAAAAAAAATTACATAAAAAATACAACACCATGATAACAAACAGTATACACTACCAGAAAACCGGAGAAAACCAACGGAATCCCTGATGGAATTTTTCCGTCGATAATAATTACAAACGAAAATAATTCCGTCGGTAATAATTACTGACAGAAATAATTCCATCTCAACATCTGTTGGTATATACCGATGGCCTAACTGCGTTGGAGAAATGGTCGGTATATACTGACAGAATATTTCTATCGGTATATACCAACCGTTTCTCCGACGGAGTATATAGTTTGTCTGGAAAGATGCAACGGCGTGGTGATGTGGAGTTTTTTT
>Ga0325411_1006312_pt1 | contig 13028 bp, 5 predicted proteins | sample PopdelMetagenome_13_FD_206181 | JGI IMG/M metagenome (GOLD analysis project Ga0325411, IMG submission 206181) | Populus deltoides microbial communities from Bellville, Georgia, United States - Xylem-PdIQD-R4 | ecosystem: Host-associated > Plants > Phyllosphere > Stem > Wood/Secondary xylem... | reverse complement strand
AGTCAAACTATATATTTATCGGTTGTCAAGGTTATTTTTGGATTCATCGAGTCGATTAGGTTATATCGGTTCAACTCCTACTTCTTTACATGTGTTTGAAGTTTAAATTGCATAATTTCAAATAGGTTGAACTCTATTTTTTTAATTGTACTTGGAATTTGAATAACCTGATTTCAATTTGTTTACTTTTAGATTTGAATTGAAATTATATTTATTAAATTAATATTTTGAATTATATATAAGAATAGTACACATGCTAAAATACTTCAAAACTTAAACATATCATTAAAATTGAGAGAACAGAATTTACAATCTTCTTTTAAACTAACTAAAATGAGAATTTTTTATAATCTATGGAAGCATGCTTGAGACCACTTGGGCTTATTGGTTTGTGTTTTTCCACCTTTTGTTGTATTGCACGTACGCACATGATTCTCCCAGAGGGCCAGTGAAGGAATATAACAAAAGAAATGGGTAAGAGGAGAAAATAATCAGTGTTTTTAATCCATTTATTTTATTAGTGATATCAAAATGTTAGAAATTCTTATGAAACAGTGAAAATAAATTTCAATAATCCAAAGTCCAAGCAAAAACTATGTAAGAAATGAAAAACTCTTTCAGACCACGAAATCATGACTTTTTACATGTCTTTTTATCCCAAAAGGCTTTCGGAAACCGAATGGATTGAGTCTTCTTCTACTTTCTTTGTATGAACCAATTGGCTGGGCTTAGTTTGCGCGTGGATTCATGGAGCATCGAAGCACACACAGAGCCTTCATTGGCTGCTCGGGAAAACTAACAAAAGCTTTCAAGTCTTCGAAACAGGAAACATAGAAAGAAACACGAGGATAAAGGAAGAGAGCAAATTCAGTGGCAGAGAAAAGAGCTTCTTCTACTTTTTCCCCCCTTAGCTTTCTAAATTGTTGTTTTGCTACAATTATTCCAAACAATATTTTGAGAATCTGGTTTGAAAGTGAGGTTTTTGGCACGACCCACCGGATCCTTACGTTGGCTGTTCCATGAGTTCTCTCTTTTTTTCTACACCATATTTAATTCCAAAGTGGATTAGCGATGCCCCTTGACCATAACCATAACCATGTGATTATCAAGTTGGCATGGTTGAAGTGATTCTAAGAATCCAAAGTTCTCACACGCAAGGTCAAGGCAATTCTTATAATCAATAATAAGGCATGCAATTCCATAAAAATTACATTTTGAATATTACGGTAGCTTTTGTGGTTGTGATTTATTTTTTTTTATAAATTATAGTTTTTTTTCAAACCCAAAATTTTACTATAATTTAAGATGAAAAACATATTTTTTTTACGACCAACCTAAAAATATCTCTAACATTGCTATAAAAACAAAATCTTTTATCTCAATGGATTTGCTATGGCATTAATAAAACTTTATAAAAAAGTGTCATGAATAACAGAATAATCTGGTTCTTAAATTAGAAAACAAGCATATATTAATATAATATCATACTGGCAGCAAATAGGGAAGAGTTAGGTAATGGTGTCGTGAAGATGATGTGAAGCCAAGAATTGACGTGTACAAGTATTTCATCAAGAAGGAATGCTTCCAAAGGCGAGGGTTAGATGCCAAATATCAATGATAGATCAATCAGCATCAGCCACCCTGGGGCACGGTCTGGAACGAAGTTGCTTCAGGATTAGCATTCTAAAGCCTTGCAGTTGGAATTTGATTAGTGAGTAGAACAGGGTGTTTGAAACCTTGAACACAACTTTTCACAGAAAAATTAGAATTTTCTCTAAGGGAGTGGGTAGGGTTGTAAAACAAACCAAATCACTTGAATCCAATTTGAAATCGACTCAATAACATGCTTGTTTCAGTTAGCAAATCAATGGATAAATATATCTTTAATGTGTTAAATAAAAAAATTAAGACTAAAAGGGTTAAATGCATGGTAGCAATCTGATATATCTAAACTTGACATAATACTAAACCCAGGTGAATGAGCTTGATTTTTATTTTTCTAGGTCAAACATTCTTAAATTTAGATAGTTACTAAGTCTAGGTGTATATAAATTTAATAATATATCAAATTTAATATTATTGAGTTCAGTTAAGTGTTTAATTCAAGTGTATTTAAATCTAACAAAATATCAGATTTAATTATTTTGTGAGCTTAGCGGCTGAACTTAAAATTTATATAAATCTAAATCTAAATATAGTAAGATATCAAATTAAATACTCTTAGGTTCAATTATATACTTAACCTCAGAGCATATAAATCTGACAACATGTTAAGCCTAATTTTCTAAAGTTCATCCTACACGCTAAACCCCATTACGTGTGGATTTGACAACCACTCTCCTGGCAACCATTCTCTTATGTGTTGATGTTTACGTGCGTTATGGATGATGTATCTACAACATGTCATTTCTGGGCCCATAGACAAACTTACCTGGACTGAATGTATTTGGGCAATTCACAGGCCGTGCCAGGCTGCCCTAGTCCCTACACAAGGTCTTAGTCTGCCACAGTAAAATTTTAATTTCTCCCTTTACAAGGTTTTTGTCTGCCACGATAAAATTTTAATTTCTCCTTGTTTCTCCTTTCTCTTGAACAAATAATTTGATGAATCTTGAAGGGCCATTTGGAAATGAGCTTGTTCATGAACAACGAATGGGCCTTAGTTGGGACTTCTAGATGTCCCCACGATCCAATCCAAGGCATAAAACATATATCATGTGTCTGAGCTAAAAGAGCATGGCGGAGTATGCACTGTTTAGGATAATACCCAGTATGATTTTACTGGTCGGAGCATAGTTATAGTTTTTTTTTTTAAATAATCCTGGGGTCTATTTAGAATTTTTATCAGATTAAGCTGGATTAACATCTTAACCTATTTTTCTTTCTTAAGCTGTCAAATCATCTGGGTTTTATAACTATATGTATAAGATAGTTAAAAGATGCCCGACCGTTCCCGGTGGTTATAGGAGCATCGTCACCCTTGTTTAATACTTTTAAATTAAAGCCCAAGTAGCGAGCCGAAGTCAAATGTAGCCATTACCCTCTTGCTCTCGCAACTTGATTCTTGCAATGGCAAAGTCAAATGACCGTCCCATCTTTCATTCCAATATCACTACCCAATATCGTAGAGCAACACTATTTTGTTTGATTCAAGTTCTTTGATTTTTTGGTCATACAAGATTTTCTTTCTCATTGAATGGAATACCCTTAAAAAGAATTTAGCCATTCCTTCCATTGCATGAGAATCAAAATGGAATCCTCTAAATGACAAAGTTTTTCCTTTTCTTATCCCCACTAATCTTGTTTTTACGTTTCATATTTCCACCCATCTTGAACTCTCATCAAATTAGATCGAGCCTCACTCTCTTTCTCTTCCTTCATCAAAAAATTTGAATGTGAGCACACTTTTGTCCTCTCACTTACAACTCTTTCTTCTTCTTCTTCTTCTTCTCCTTCTTCTCGTGTATGTTCGATTTAAATCAAATGGTTATGATATGCGAATACGTAATTGTAGGATGTGGTCGATTTAGTTATCTGAAGTTTGGCTTAATGATGAGTGGTTTCTTCCTTCAGCTTTTGCCTCTTTCTATCAATAAGGGTTGCTAAAATGATATCCTAACTTCGGAATTTTCTTTAATCAAGTCTTAATCACAATCGATCAAGTTTATGTTATTTTAGCCTTTAACCTTTGGTATGGAATACTGATTTTTGTGATCTCAACTATGCATAACATTGCTTTTGGTATCACGAAATGATTTTTTTTTAATGAAAATATTATTCTGTTTTTTATTATTTTTTTAATTTACAGTTTTTTTTTTATCTACCGATCATGTTCTAATTCTCATCATTGATTTTAAATTTAATGACTTCAATTAGGTAAAAATAAAATAAAAATATAAAACATTTAAGTTATTGTTATTTCTATATTTTACATCAAATCATAACCATTTGATTTAAATTAAATAATTTAGATATAATAAATATGACTATCATATATTCATATTCTAAAAAAAAATCCCAATCCACAATGGCTGGCTAACGGTCGATTACTAGCGATTCTAGCTCTATGCAGGCGAGTTGCATCTTGCAATCTGAATTGAGGATGGATTTTTGTAGTAAGCTCGCCCTTCAATGCAATCACAAACAGAACATAGTATTAGGTTCAAACTTTTCTAGTCGAATACATGATAACGAGGAAGACCATACATTCTGCAGGCACCTGAATAGAAATAGAAACAAAAAATATATAGAAACAATTAGCTGAATATGAACTTGGTAGTCAAGGGGTTATTAATTGGTGACCAATCCCTCCATGACTGGGGCCGGAGTACTCTTGAGATAGGTTTTCAAGCCCTCTGTGACTGTGACTGGCGGCATAAGCTGGAGCTTTCTTGAATGCGTTGATTGAACTAGGAGAAAGCAGATGCCGCCCTGAAGTCCTAGAGCTCTCCACGTTCATGAAACATGAGAGGACGAGGATGAATGTGATAATAGTGGCAGAGGATTTAATCAAGGAATATGAGAAGCTGCGACAGGGATGCTTCATTTTTGTAGCTCAAGTTGTTTGGTAGAAAAAAAAAATGAAATATTTTGGGTATAAATAGGAGAATGAACAAGTCGAAAATTCATGGACTGCATGTTAGGGAAATAAACAGCGCATGTGCACCTCAATTTGCTTGAGAAATTTCAACATATACCAGATGTCCAAATGGCAAAAAAGTCTCCCTTTTTCAGCAAAAAAAATGTGATCCATGATCGTGACAAGTACTCGACAAGTGAAATTGCATACTGTATACAAGCTTTCACTACAGTCAAACTTATTATTATTATATAAAGAAATTGCAAGAATAAAGAATAACAGTCTTGACCGGCCTGGTTTCTTATATGGTTAGAGGTTCGGGTTATTAGGTTGTCTATTTAATTTTAAAATATTTTTTTTTATTTTTTTAATTAAAAAATGTTGTTTGGAATAATTTTTTTATAAAAAAAATTGAAATAACCTTGTTTTGAATATTTTTCTTAAAAATTATTAGAGCCGATCCAACAAGATTTTAATTTTGTTTAATTACATAATCACGAGTTAATTTTTTAAATTATTTAGGTTTAATTAGATGAATATCTAAACTAATTTTTTTAAAAATCTAATCCTAGCTAATTTTTTATTTGACAAATTACTGGATCAATCTGTCTATATGGACTAAGCTTAATAACTATAAAGAATATTATCGGATCATCTCTTTCAATTGGATTAACATCTAAATTAGTTTTTTGAAAAAACCCGGCTTTAACCCATAAATTACTAGATCCATCCATTGAAATTGACATTGACATTGACATTGACATGGACAGGGTTTAATAATATAATATTTTTATAATTCATTAATTAATGGAGCCACTGGACATGATTGAAATTCCATAAATTCTTTGGTGATTTTGTTTTTATCAAGAAATTCTTTGACGGTTTTAGATGAAGATTAGGTAAGACTCCGTAGATGTATTTTCAATATAATATTTGTATTTTTTCTGCTCATATACTTTTAAAATTATGATTTATATTTAAAAAATAATATAAATTATATTTTTAAATTTTAATTAATCATTAAGTTATTAGATTAAATTAGTTTTTTAAACTGATATCAAAATCTTGATTATTAAGTGGTCACGAATTTAAATCTTACTATTCTTATTTATTTGATAAAAATTAAACACAAAGTAATATAAACACGTGCAAGTTTCAAGCCGAAAAGCTTTCAGTTGAGGGTGTATATTAAAAAATAATATAGATCATATCTTGAAACTTTACCTAACAATTTAAATTATATTGAATTGGTTTTTTTACAATGCAAATATTAAAATAATAATATGGAATTTGAGAAAGCTCTATGTTTACCAAATCCCCTGTATTAAATGGGTTCTTTTGAAAAATGAAATATTCTTTCTTCTTCGAGTCGACCCGTGAATTATGAGGAGAGGATCTGGTTGAATAATGTCAACGCCTTTCGATCCCTTGCTGGTTCTGCTAAATGGAAACACAAATCCACAACTTTCAACCTTGGCAAGTGCTGGCTTATTCGCCTCCTGCCGGACTATTCCAAATTGCCAGTCCAGCAACATGGTATGGAAATTAATATTCACAGGCATCACAATGTTGATGGCATTATTTTAGACAGGTATCTACAATTTGTTTTCCTCAGCGCATGATCCATGATGGGTTGACATCTCCAGGGCGCACGCTATACACCAGTTCAAGTGTCGTCAGGACAAGAAGAAAATCTTGTGATCAAGATTGCTACTTGCTTGTTGTTGTTGCATGCGTGAACAAAGCAGTGTGAAAATCGAATGCAATCGGAGACTAATCAGCTCACCTAATATGAGAAAAAAATTAAGAATTCAAGGGGAATAATGAATGCGGATAGCATTAATTTTCGCCCCATACAGTGAAGAAAAAGGACAGATTGTACACTGATTTTATAGGGTTTAATAAATTTCTTAGAAAAAATAACTCAACGACGACTATAATAATAACCATTAACATTTTAGATCATCTTATTCATTTCACGCGCCTCTAGATAGATTCTTTAATACCCATTTCACATCTTTATATAGATCATATTTGACCAAGATAAAATAAATAATAAAATCATAAATTAACGTCAAATTTATTCTTTAAATCGGGGGTTCAGAAATTCTTTAACTGAACCATTGCTTCACCTTTTTTTTAATTTTCACAAATAAATAAAACCATAATCATATTCTCTTACGAAAGAATTCTTTCGGTAGGCTTATCAACTTTATGCGGTAAATTGGCAAGCCAGATCTAATATAGAAAAACTAAAAAACACGAGTGTATGTTCGTGATACACAATGTTCATGAACACACAATTGTAGGTGTCTTAATATATACATATATATTTGAGCTCCGTAAATCTTGCAAAACGAACCCGGATTTGGCTGCAAGTTGGCTGATTTGATCAGTATAGGAACTAGGAACTGGCTGGCTAGTAAACAAATAATAATAATAATAAAAATAATAAAAAAGAAGATGCCAAATCCTAGCATATATTTGACATCAGGTTGAAAGATTGGTAGTTATATTAATTGAAGGGGAACCTGATGTTGCCTTAAATGATTTGGTTGCAATTAATGTGTTTTACATGGTTGTTAAGATTTGCCTGGTCGGAGAAGAGTTTTTATTTGAAACGATTAACCTGACTAAACTTAGACTAAATCCAGTTTATCAATATAAAAAAAAGTTTTTTAAAAATAAAATAACATTATTTTAATAAAAATAACTTTCCTATATTGCCCCCAATAATTTGACCAAACAACTCAGTATCCTGTATCATTTTCCAATAAATTCGCAAATCAAGTCTGACTAATATAATCTGTCGAGGTATTCCGGCAGACACCATGCTGATATTTCAAGCAGAAACATGATCAAAACTTTGACATTTGATTCATGGCAATTTCTGGGGACACATGTGAATGAAGAGGGTCAGGACTCAATGAAACACCTACATGCGATGTAATATTTGACTCGCCCTTTTTATTATTAAAACCTACCTTTCAACCTAATAATTTCGTTTTTGTTGTTAAATCCTAAACCTTAACTAAACTCATAAAGTTAGCAACCTAATTGCGTCGAACTTTCCTGATTATAAAGTGTTATTATTACCATGGTATTGTTGTCAGAGCAGCTTATAATTCAATTATCATCCGATCAAGGACAGTGGCAGCATACATGCTAATGTAGATCAAAGGATAATAAAGCACTAGCTAGCAACCAGTATCGAGTTCATGTAATAGTCAAAGGATAGACCTGATCATATCATTCTGATAACAATAATATTGTCAATCCTTCTACAGGTAAATAAGGAGTAAGAGATTCAACAATTTAACCCCCCCAAGTGGTCTATCGCATCTTGAAAGGCATGTGGTTTGAAAAGGAACGTGGAAAACTTTGAGCCTGAATGCCTTTCTTTGACATTATAACGTAAAGTTGCCAACAACGACAGCTAGAAAAGCTTTGTTATTAGTAAAACTATATATCAGAAAATTGTGTATACCGACGAAGGATTCCTACCTTTTCAGCCTGTAGGATGCTGCATTCTGTGGCACCTCCTCACCTCACTTTGAGGGTGCATGATGATTTGGTTGACCGTAATTTTGCAAGTTTTTTTTTTAATTCAAATTTTTTTTTAATTCTAATTATTTTGATATATTTATATTAAAAATAATATTTTTTAAAAATAATTTTTTAATAAAAAATACTTTAAAAAACAACTTCAATTACTGTCCTAAACAACTTTATATTAGATTTATTTTATAAGACACAATCTAGAAATTGCTTAAAACTATGGTAGTGGATTGATTTGCTAGTAGGTGGATCATAATGCTATGATTTTTCTTAAAATAAAATCTTTAAAATGATAATTTTTTTATAAAAGAAAAAGAAATTTAAAATGAAATCTAACCTAAGCTAGATATATATCAAGTCAGCAAGGTTTTGAGTTGATTTGTGAGTACAAATCAAGTTTCACGATAATGAAAGCTTGAAATTACATTGTGCATGCTGCAAGGCATAATTTAGTGAAATTTAATGGTAATAATTGATACTTTATATTTTAAAATCATTAAATTTTAATAATATAGGCTTAAAATAGCCTTAACATGGCTAAAAAAAAAACCCCTCAATATGAGTACTTAATTTGCTGCCTAATCATGTACGGGCCTAGCATGTTCTGCTGCCCCCTCCTGGCTTATTGACCATGCCCTAGGGACGCACCGTCTTGTACAAATGTAAACACACGCTTTGATTCTGAACTCAGAAACCGTGTGAAACCATGCAGAAAAAGCACTATTTTGTATCACACATTCTCACACACTTACATATACACATATGTAACGTATTGAAGTTTCTTGCTATCTTCTTCACGACTTTATGTAATATATGTACTGCACAGCTTGAATAAATGTACTCGGTCAAACTGAAACAGCACCAACGTTTTCAAAGCGAAAGCTCAAAGTCCCTCCAAACCTACCCGCGGCCCGTACTAGCCCTTAACCAAACGGTCGATAGTCTTGCATAAAACCACAAATTAAACAGATCGAAAGGAGAAAGAGAAAGGGTAGCTTGCTTGTGCCAAGTCAGATGATCTTGTTACGGTCCCACTTGACAAGGAGCCTCACCGTCCATACCAAGCATATACTGCTATAAATATATGCATCAAACGGCACACAAATACAAAGCCCAACAAGAATTACAGAAGAAGCTAGTTCAGCTTTGTGTGAGAGATCAGAACTGATCAAAACAGGTTCAGACGACGACCTTCTCTGAGAGATAGAAATTCGAAACAAATTAAAGGTATGGAAATCTCAATGACAAAAGGGAGCTCAATGAAGAGCCTTTGGTTTGCGTTAGGCCTAATGCTATTGGTGGTGTCGACAGAGATGAGAGTCGTCCATTGCAGGGCCCTTCGTTCAACTTCCAGCATCATCACTACCACAGGATACCAGCAAGTAGATGGAGCTCAAGAATCGAAGGGCATGGTTCCATTTGTTGTTTCTTCAAACAAGTCTAGCGGTCGTCCTTCGTTGAGAAGCTTGATGTTTAAATTGGCTTCTGGACCTAGCAAAAGAGGCCCTGGCCATTAACACCCAGATTTCATGACTCTTTTTGCACCTTTTTTCCCCATGTTTTCCCATGTTTTTGTATTTGCCAGGATGTTCCCTTCAAAGGACTGATCTTATAGACCAGTACAATGTAATTTGTAGTGCTAGAGATATAGAAACAATACAGATACGCTCTCTGGATACAATTTGGCCTCTACCTTTTTATACATGTCATCAACAGGGCATCTACTAAATCTCTGGAACACAGCACGTAAATATCATCTCTTATAATTCAATCATATGAAGAACATTGATAAAAATGCACCTGTGAGTAATGAGTTGTTTTTTTCTTATAAATTCGGCACTCATGCTATCCAATACATTCAGAGAAGTCGACGAGCTTAATTCTCTTGCTTGGACAATTCTGTAAAGTGTTAAACATTAATGCCTCCAAGTCAAAAGGAAGATTCTGATAGAATGGTGGCAATAAAATATGGCACTAGATCACCCCAAAATATAGGCACTTCACACTTGATATCGCCTCCATTTGCAATAAAAAATAAGGTTCGGTTTCCTATGCTTGACTTATTGTTTGCCCATTGTCTAGCAAGCGCTTGTTTTGCGGTAAAATTTATTTTTTATTTGAAAATATTAAATTTATTTTTTATGTATATTTAATAATTTCAATATAAATACGTAAAAAGTAAAAAAAAAATCTGAAAAATATTATTTTAATATATTTTAAATTAAAAAATATTTTAATAAAATATATCTCATTACTAATCATAGAATCTTAAATGCATGTTCCCCTCTATTGAAATTAAAATTGGTCATCATAAAAAGATATAGAAAATCCAAGTGGCAAAATTTTGTGCTAGAAAATTGCAGTGAAATGTCTTGGGTCTCCCTCTTTAAATGAATTAGGAGAAAAACCTCTACTTTTTCCCCATATGATTATATCATGAAATCAATTTACACCATATATTATTAGCAGGATTACAGTGTACAACTCATTGATGAGAAAGTAGGTAAAATGTATTCAAATTAACAACTCTCTGTCCTTTTTGGCAAGCTCCTCAATTTTTCATCCATGTCACTGTTTGTCAAACACCACCTAATTTAATCCGACCTTTTTTCTTTCAAGAAAAAAGGAGAAAGAGCAAAGAAAATGTAGTAGAGAACCGACAACCAGTGCACCGAGCTTCTACTGTTGACACCCTTGCGATTGAATTCAAATGGATGGGAATATATAATTTTGACAGAAATGCTTTCATCACCACCACCCACTACGATTTTCTGGTCAAAAACTTGGGAATACAGCTGCAGCTGCCGCTGCATATCAAAGTCTGCAAGAGTTAAAAAAAAAAGAGAGAGGTTGATTTGGTGGGAGTCAAAGTTGAATTCTCAAATTTGCCGCAAAATTTCCCTCTCCAAACTGCTCACCCTCAAATCTTGGTCAGTATATTTTAAAAGTTTAACGAGGATCAATTACAGTGGAAGAGCAAATGCATTGGAGCTACTGGGACATAACATCCACTGACCCTGTCTTATTAGTACATCTAATATGTTGTTTTTATTAGCTGGAAAGCTCACTATCTGCTAACCGGAACCTGGCCCAAGCCAGGTTTCATTTTGAATCAGATTTTTATTTTTTACAAGGATATCTTTTCAGTTTTTTTTTAAAATAAGAAATAAAAAAATGACATTATTTTCGTTTAAAAAATTCAGTTGACCATTAACACTGCAAAACAGTGACCCAGGCCGGTCTTATAACTATGGTTTTTATACTGATTCTAAATTCCGGACTCCAGAGAGAGAGAGTGCACGAGGATAACTTCAGCCACCACTTATGTTGATGTCTCGTAAAGGGATTCGAGTTTCTTTCTAGGCACCGAGGATAAATGCCAAAGAACATCCGGAAGACCTGAACAATAACTATAGGACTAATTAATTTATGCCAAGGGTATGCCTGCATAAATTATACCCAGATACAGAAAAATATAGAACTGTTCTAGGTTACAACTACTAGAATAGAGAGAGAGAGAGAGAGAGAGAGAGAGAGAGATTAGCATGATGGGAATCACTCAAAACAATCTAAACTTCCATGCCAATCTAACCTTGATCGAGCATGCATGGACTATATGGTTAGACATGAGCCTTCGACTAGATTGTAATGTGAACAACTTCTGTGTGGTCCTCGAAATAACTACAAATTACCGACAGTAGATATCCTTTCAATTAGGTTACCTACTTATCATACAAAGATTCAAGTGTCAAGGGAAAACTTTCAAAATATTTCAACCAGCTGGATATTACAGATGCATGCGATGAAAAGTTTGTTGAAGCAAAATCCACTTCATCCAAAAGGAGACATACCAGACAAAAAGCAGAGTATTACTGATTAATACCCTCCTTTCAGTAAAAGCTATAGAGTTGGAACTTCGAAGTGAGGATCGAGTGAATGGCTTTTGAACTGCTGCTCTTAAAAGCTTTGCAAGGCTTTGAAACACAATGGCAATCTAAGACGTGCAGTGCAAGTGTGAAATATCTCCAGGGAGACGGAAGAGCAGGACTCGACAATCTGAAACCTAAGACAACATTTAGTTTTCCCATGACAACTTTCTTGAGCATCATAAACAATTGTAATAACCCAAACCAATCAGAATTACAGGGTTGGGGGGCAAGGAATGTTATGGTAGAAGCATGTATACGGTCCACAAAACTACAGTATAAAAGTCCCTAGCCTTGAAAGAAACAGAACGTTTTCAAACAATGCAATTCCGAACTTCTAAGTCACAAATATTATCAGCCTAATACGAGCATACATCAAGGATTAATATTGGTAAAGCACCAACCTAGTTAGACTATAGCCAAGGCTCTACCCTTTCTTTTCTGGGGGAATTTCTCCTTGATCTGAATTAGGCGGCCTAATCTCCTACTTCTCTTTCTCGTTGCTGGCTTAACCTCATTCAAAAATGCCCTTTTTCTTGGCTTAAAGAGCCACTTTCTTTTCCACTGACAGTTCACAATACGCTTTCTAAGCTTAAAGAGTGGTATTTCCTGTCGGTAGAGAAAAAGCAATTCCTACGCTAAAATGCTTAGGCCACTGATCACGGGTATAATCAACAGTGGAGGTGCATTTCAAGTACTATATCATTGCTATGACACACATCACGGGTATAATCAACAGGATCAGAAAGTATACCCGCCACTCTACGGATAACCAATTCATTCTGCTGTCCAAATAGCAGCACAACTTCGACATTGAGTAAATGTACTCAGGTGAGGCGGGTCATCCTAGATTAGAACAGAATATTGATAACATGCTTAAACAGAAATATATACCAACCAATAAATATTTGATAAAGACAGTGTTGTTACCCATTTTAGGGTCTATATAAACCAAAAAAAAAAAA
>Ga0325411_1006310_pt1 | contig 13031 bp, 6 predicted proteins | sample PopdelMetagenome_13_FD_206181 | JGI IMG/M metagenome (GOLD analysis project Ga0325411, IMG submission 206181) | Populus deltoides microbial communities from Bellville, Georgia, United States - Xylem-PdIQD-R4 | ecosystem: Host-associated > Plants > Phyllosphere > Stem > Wood/Secondary xylem... | reverse complement strand
AACCTCTCTATAGGATCCTTCCCTGCTCCCTTGGGTGACCGTTTCCCTATCTTCTCTTCCACTACTGGTCTTTATTATAAAAGAGAGAAGTTTAAGTTACTATCATCATGAGCTTTTGTTAAAAGTTGAAAGATTATTTCACCTGCACAACTCAGAATTGTGCTCTGCATACAAAAAAAAATTTGCAAAACAAATACTGAAGACCCATGCATACCTGCTAGGACTGGTGGAGGCTGTGCTGACGAAAAAGGGGGAAGAATTGCGAGGCTGCACTGCGCTATTTGGTACACATAAGAGAAACATAATTCTCTTTTATAGCCGCCTCAGTAATTCTTTCCTAATCTAAAACAACAGATCTTTCTTATTCTGTGAGAGCGAACGCGGCTTCCAGTACAGGAAATTCTTTTGTTCTCTTGCTTAATAATTCATTCACGTTGGACAATTCATTCAGGAAAAAAAAAGAAAGGTCGATTAAGCTAAGTCAAGCTACCAGCATTAGAGGATCTTTTGCTTTGTCCAAGCAGTTGATTGACTCTGATCAATTAATTCAGGAAAGAAAGTCAATTAAGCAAAGCAATTTACGTGAAAAGTTCTTTTGCTGTCTGGACATTCTTTCAGGAAAAGGTTGAAATTAATAAAGGATGGAGGGCACGGTTCCCATGGCAATGAGAAAAGGGAGTTGCAACTTTTATAATTCATAACTTGCTAACCGTTGATCGGAATCACGAATGGATTGCGTCGATGGATTCAGCACAATGAGATCTCTAAAACAAGAAGTTACAGTGACCACTTCCAGTGAAAAAGAAAAAGTTCCTGCAGCCCGGTTAAAGTGTTGGTTGCTTTTCGGGTATAAAGACAAATTTTGTTTGGTAGTTTCAAATGAGATATTGAACTTGGATATTCTATTTTTTGATTTGATAAATTTCAATCAAGATTGGTCATAGATTTCTAATTTTGACTATTATATTTTATTTTCACAATGAAATTTATCTATTTATTGTGAAAATCTAATATAATCAAATTAAATTTTAGTCGAAAATATAAAACCCTCTCAACCATATTTTTCGAGATATGCCCACTTGTTTCGAAAGTAAGTGAACTTGTCTCGAGAGGGCATCTGTAGAAACACAAATTTTCTACAAATCAAATTTTACCATGTGTTATTTTATTCTTTAAAAGAAATGATAAAATAAAATTGAAATAAATGACATGAAAAATAAATGAGCCTTCATATATTTCTTGACCAATGAAAAGTTGACACTTGGGATGAGATATTCAAGATATCTTGTCATAAATGCAAGATCCCGTCAATAAATATCAATCAATAAAATTATGCCATGTGGCATTAGAAAAGGACCTGAGAGCCCCTACATATCTCTATAAATAGAGGGCCTCAACCTAAAGAGAGGGGGATTCCTGGAGATACAAATTTTCTTCAAGATAAGTTCTTCAAGTAAAGAAGCTCTCTCAAAAGTTCTCAAGCCTCCTTCATCAACGCTTGAAGTCTACAAAGAACGAAGCTCTGTTGGATCAAGCCTAAACGCTCCATTAGAGTTCTTTAACAACACTTTGAAGACAAATTAAAGGTACTCTTCAAAGCATCAAATCACCACGGGGATTCCTGGAGATACAAATTTTCTTCAAGACAAGTTCTTCAAGCAAGGAAGCTCTCTCAAAAGTTCTCAAGCCTCCTTCATCAACGCTTGAAGTCTACAAAGAACGAAGCTCTATTGCATCAAGCCTAAACGCCCCATTAGAGTTATTTAACAACACTTTGAAGACAAATCAAAGGTACTCTTCAAAGCATCAAATCGCCAGGGGGATTCTGAGAGATACAAATTTCCTTCAAGACAAGCTCTGCAAGCAAGGAAGCTCTCGCTCTCTCTCTCTCTTCAAGCAAGGAAGCTCTCTCAAAGAGTTCTCAAGCCTCCTTCATCTACGCTTGAAGTCTACAAAGAACGAAGCTCTGTTGGATCAATTCAAAACGCCCCATAAGAGTTCTTCAACAACACTTTGAAGACAAATCAAAGGTACTCTTCAAAGCATCAAATCACCAAATCTCGCTAAGCTCTGTTGGATCAAGCCTAAACGCTCCATAAGAGTTTTTCAGCAACAATTTGAAGACGAATCAAAGGTACTCTTCAAAGTATCAAATCACCACATCTCGCTTCGCAATACACGCCTAAATTCGCGTTCTTGCAAAGCACAAATCTCGGCTTGATTACTCAAATAAATCAAGTCACCATACATCAAATCCAAGGGAAGAATCAGAGGATTGTCTTGTTCTTTTGAAAGAATATATTACGTAGAGATTGTACCCATTCATATATTTAATAAAATCATATATTTGTACATGCGTGCTTGTTTAATTTTAGGTGCTCAAAATTGTGTCTACAATATGTTTCTCGATATTATACCTATTACTAGCTATTTAACTCGTGTTATATTGTTGGTTATAATGTTTTTTTTTTAAAAAAAACATATTGGGTGTACATGCTACTTCAATGTATTTTTTTAAATAAAAAATTCAAAGTATAAATTAAAAAGCCTATGTAAATATCTAATTAAATAAATCGATAACTATTTATGTAAATAAAAAAAATTATTAACAATAACCAAGAAAAAAACTGAAAAAAATTGAGAGATGAATGTAAATCAAGATATTTAATCACATAAAATAAAACATTCACCCAGTTGTGTTTACTGAACTTATTTATTTAATCAATAAAAGATAAATTCACACCCTAAAAAACTCATTACTTAAAAGATAAATACAAATGAAACTAACTGAATAAACCCACATCATAAAAAATATTATGTAATGTCGAATACAACAACAATATTATTTAAAAATAAATATTTTTTATTTTAAAAAACAAGCTTCATTTGTAAAAAAATATCAATGAATTATAAAAATCAAACAGAAACAGTACAAAAAAAACACTTATATTAAAAAAAGACATGCAAAACTCGTGACCTAAGTCATAAGACCGAGATAAACCCATAGAAAAAGCTTGAAGAAAATCACAAAACTAATATTAAAAAAAAACTAATATAGAATGATAAGATCGTACGAAGCTGAATTCCTAACAAATGAAATGTCGAAAGATGAAATCAGGATAAAATATCAATTACACAAAAAGATCTAAAACAATAAAGGTGAAAAAAGTATTAATTAGAGGAATATAAATTTTCAATTGGAGCGTTAAATTAAATAGAAAAATAGATTTAATAAAAGAAAAAGCAATTCAAAAGAATGAGGATCATATTGAAAAAAAAAACAACAAAAAATTTGATTGAAGAATGAAATTGAAAGCCAAAAAGACTTTAACAAAAGTGCCAAGGAAATTGTTTTTAAGAAAAATGAGGAACAAAATGAAAAACAAAAAATATGAGAAATTGCAATTAAAGAACTAAATTGAAGAATAAAACTTCTATAAAATAAATTAGAACAAAATAAGAAATTAAAAGAATGAGGAATGATATTAATAAAAAATGACAAATTGTAATTGAATAACTAAATTGAAAAGAAAAAAACTTATATAAATGAAAAAAAAAACAAAATAATAAATTTAGAGAATAAGGTTTGAAATTGAAAAGTAAGAAACAAAGAGGACAATGTTGTATATTACCTGTCAAGAGAGAGAAAAGAAGAGAAAAAAAATCAAATAATCACTGGTGAAAATCCGACCATCGTAAGCTTCCTCGCGCTGTTCCACATGGAAGAGGACACGATGATGCATCTAGGGAGACAATGGAAGGCCAGTTTTGGCCACCGAGTGACATCACACATGCCATTTGAATGACGCGAATGTCATTCACTCATTGGTGTATGTTGACCATATGCCAACAACTTTCTCATTAAAAAAATTCAAAAATAATTTGAAAGTAAAAATATACTCCCAAATAAAAAGCTTATTTTTTAAAAAATCTTTTCTAAAGTTAAAGATGTACTTTCATTGTATATGAATATTTAAAAACCCCAAAAAAACCTTCTCTAATATCTCAATAAGTTTTTGACCTAGGGGGCAAATAAGTATTTTTACTGTTAAGAAGTTTATAAAATGTCAAGAAAGCCCTTGGCCAATAATTTTAAATTTTGTTTACTTTAGGGGTAAAAAAGTATTTTTACTGTGCTGAAAAATTCAAAAAGACATAAACACCTTTGTAGAATCTGTTAATGACCAATGAGCCAATGAAAAGTCAATATTGAAACCTCTTTGTTACTACCCAACATGAATTTGAGACCTCTGAAATTAAAAGGAAATTATAGAAAATAGAGTCATCAACTAGTTCTTTAAAAAGACTACAAATTCTAAAATATAAATTGGTTCTAAAGATTTGAGTAAAGGTTGGTCATGTCTAAGGGAAGATAAAAATCACCCTTACTATATCATTTCAAACAAAAAATTACTTTATCTTTATGTTTTCTTCTAAATTCATTTTTTTTACACATGCTATTAATTGTGTAAATTGTTTTTTGAGCTTATTTGCAAATTATTTATTATAGGTTGATTTTCATATAGTTAATGTTGGACTCTATGTCTTGTAACTTAATGATTTTTTTCTTATTTTAATTTAAAAGGATCGTGTTAGGCCTATGTTGATCCCTTTAACTAGAAGACTCGTTGACCTAAACATTAAAATCGAAGTCGTGTCCAATTGATAAAAAATTTGTCGATGCATTTTGAAACCAAATTTATGGTTAAAAATGTTGTGTTAGGCCTATATCAATCCCTAAAACTAGAAGACTTGTCAATCTATTAGTTAAAAAAGGAGCTTAAATCAAAATGTTGTCAATTAGACAAAAACTCGTCTAGTTATCATCAAACTTATTTTAGGGTTGGAAGCGTTGTGCTAGTTCTACATCAGTCCTTAAAACCAGTAGCAAGTCAACATAACAGTTAAAACCAAGTTTAATCAAAACGTCACCAATTTGACAAAAACTTACCAAAAATTTGTCAACTCAATTTTTATTTTTTTTTTCAAAAATAAATATTTACAATGAAATTATATATTAAACCACTTCATATGGTTTTTTTAAAATTAACCTTCTAAAGCTATTGGGATAACATTGGAGCTATTGGAAAAATAGGTAGACAGTGTCGATGCGTGATCAATATGTGTTGGCCTATTGAGGAGGTTGTGACTATTTGGATCATGTGTGCCTCCTTAGTGTCTTCCTTTTGACTCTAATGGCGAGCCTTGCTGCCATCTATAAAGGAAGATAGGGTCACTTGAAGTTTTAGCTTCTTTCATCTCTCTTGGTTTCTCTTTGTTTCATGTGGGTTTGACTGTTTTTTTAGTGCTAGAAAGGAGTTAACAATGTTAGTGGTGGCTATGGTATGACTGAAGTGTTGGTGGAAGGTTTGATTTTAGTCAAAAAAATAAAGGACATTGAGGGTCCGATCGGTTAGAAAATGGTGAAATAGAGGTTCTCAACATGGAGAGAGAAGCAACGACTTGAATCTAGAGGAGCAAAAAGCAAATATAATGTTATGGTGGTTGTGTTGTTGTCAGTGGTGTTGGACAATGTGGATTGTTGCAGTTTTGTTCCTTTGCCTTTTTTTTTTCTTGATTTCCTTTTCTTCCTTCTCTCTCGCACACTTTTTTTCCTAAAAATTTCTCGCTACACAAAAATTCTCTTTTCTTGCACTTCTTTTTTTTTCTCTCTAAAATTTTTCTCCTCTCCCTCTCTTTCCTTTTGATTTCTTTGTCCCCACCTTTTTTTCTCTACCATTCACACATCTTTTATAGTTTATACTACACTATCTAAGAATATTTGTATCTTTATTTCTTTTTTTTCCCCTTATCCTCTCATTCTCTAATTCCTCAGCGAAGGAGTTAAAAAATGTATTCATTTTAGTCCTTCTTTCCATGCTTGATTATCGTTCAACTTACTAGTCTTTATTTTGTTATTTCTTCATTTTCTTTCATTTTAAGATTTTATTTTTCAATTTTTTTATTTTTTTAAATTCATCGATACTAAAATGATAGGCAAAAGGTAAATAATTGTGAAATAACTGTAATTGGCTAAATTGCATAAAAAACACATTTATTAAAAAAAAATCCTAGTTTTTAAATTTTTAAAAATGTTATCAAAAAAGGGGGGCCAAAATCGAGTTATGACACTCATTATTTAAATTCTTGCCTAGCTCAGATTTCAAATTAAATCATGAATGAGTTGATCTGATGTGATTCAACCAACTTAACAGGTTAAAAAGCAATGAGAAAGACTAGTAAAAAACTGGTTTCATTACTAAAACGTAAGATTGATTTTAATTTCATTACTTGACTAATCTCTTGCATTCAACAAAAAGAGCTTATATTTATCCATCCATAATTCTACTTGAGAATCTAGAATCTTTTGACTATTAACAAAAACTCTAAAACTTGTGGGAGTTTCATTGTAGCTCAACACATAGTTTACTATGAATTGCTATAATGAAATTACCATATTACCCATGAGTGGAAAAAGATAAAGCCTTAAGGGTAAGAGTGTTTTGGTTTTTTTCGCTGACCCCTTGGCCATGAAAAGATTCCAACAGGGGTGTTTATTTTTTTAAAAAAATTTTAGTATAATAAAAATACTCTTTTACTCCTAAAATCAACAAAATTTAGAACTATTGACCAAAGAATTTCTTGACTCTTTGTAAACTTCTTAACAATAAAAATATTTATTTGCCCCCAGGGTCAAAAAATTGTTAGGCTGTTCGATAAAGATTTTTTGGTGTTTTTAAACATCCATATACAATGAAAATACATCTTTAAACTTGGAAAAGACAAAAAAAAAAAAAGCTTTCATTATTTTTTGGGTTTTCAAGAAAACAAGGCTAATTGCTTTTCTAAAATCAAAAACATATTGGAGATTCTGAATATTTTTGATTGAACAAAAAAATTGACTTTTTTAAAGGTTTTTATAGTTCGGGATTACATTTCAATAGTAACATATTTAGGATTTTTTTGTTGCATCAAGTAAAACATAACCTATATATTCTAATGAATAAACAATGTTTAGCAACAACAAAATGCACTAGCAATGATTTTGGAGATCTCATTTAAAAAAAAAACAATTGAAAGGTTTGATGTTGAGTTCAAGACGGTAAACATGAGAGATTCCAACAATGCCACATGAGAAAAGATAACTCATTACTGAAAGAGAAGAAATCATACAAGAAATCAATTATAGAAATTGGTATTTGAAAAAGAGACAAATCATCACTTGAAGAGAGAGAGAAAGAGATCATTTGTCATTTGGTCACTTTATATTATAATATATGTCGCACCCTCGCGGCGGGGCGCGGCGATCCCTCGATTGGTTTCGAGGTCGTTTTCTGTTTTTGTGAATAAAGGAGTCGCTACCTAGTATTATAGTCACTAGGAAACCTAACTAGTCTTTCAGAGATTCTAAGGCAAGGGATTGGTTGCGCAAAGGGAAGGTATTAGCACCCCCTAGTACACCCTATCTAAGGTAAGCTGCCTGGTGTTTGGTTTGCCTTATAATTGCTATGGTGTTGTTGGTTTTTTTTTTATCTCATCTATTTTCCTAGGTTTGATTCAAACTAAATTGATTAAGATAGAAATCCAAGGAGACTTCATGTGCTTCAAAAGCTCATTTCTCCCTTAGTATTTTAAGAGTTTGCGACTCGTAAATCGTAAGGAGGAGGGACAGAAATTTAGAAATCTAGGGCGCTTTAAAAACCTATTTTTGCCTTAGTGTTTTATACTCTCACGGCTCGTAAATCGTGGAGTAAAAAAATTGAAATGTCCTCGATTATAATCAAGGCTTTTTTTAAGGATATGTGCGGATTTATTATTCCTAGAAAATTATTTTGGATATTTACCACTCCGGGTTTCTTTATCCAAATATTAACAGTGAATAATAACAAATTATTCCCAATAATATTTTGGATATTCATCCTTTAAGGATTTCTTTATCCAAACATTAGTAGTGAATAATAGATTAATTCCCCCAAAATAAGATTTTTATATTTTTTGAAATATTGGTCAATACCCTTCGGAGTTTTACAAACATGTTGTAAAATCCAGAAGTGTAAGAAAACAATTTTTTTTGTGTTTAAGAAATCTATGCAAAAGCATACTATTTTTTTAGTGCTAGAAAGGAGTTAACAATGTTAGTGGTGGCTATGGTATGACTGAAGTGTTGGTGGAAGGTTTGATTTTAGTCAAAAAAAAATAAAGGACATTGAGGGTTTGATTGGTTAGAAAATGGTGAAATAGAGGTTCTCAACATGGAGAGAGAAGCAACGACTTGAATCTAGAGGAGCGAGAAGCAAATATAATGTTATGGTGGTTGCGAATTGAAAACCAGGTATTCTAAATATGGGATTAGTATATATATTTTTTTACAACATAAAAAAAATTCAGACTTTAAAATAAATATTCCAGAAAATAAATCTCTTTCTCTTTCTTTATTTTTTCAAAAAAAAAAGTAAGGAAGTCCGGCTGGGTCACTTGCCCAAGGAAGTGACCCGGCTGGACACAAAAAAAGAGGGGGCGCAGGTAAAGTTCAAAGAAAGCTGGCGAGCACTGTTCAAGTGAATTAATTCACTTGAACAGTGCAAACACAAAACAGAAAACATGCATGATGCGAGGTGAAGAGAAAAAAAAGACCTGGGAACAGAAGTGAAGAAGCTGCAGTGATGTTGAAAACGTGATGGTTGATCCGGTGTTCGTCTGTTTCAAATATTTTCCTCCTGCTCTGTATTTACGTTTGCTTCTCTGCGTCCAAGCATTCAGAACTGCAGGTCTCACTGATTTTTTCTTCTATTTACTGCGTTTTCTTTTTACTCTGCCTCTCTTGCGTTTTTTCTTATCTTTCTCTTTGCTGTTTTTTTCTGCTCCTTTCTCTCCGGTTTTCTCCTCTTTTTTATGCTCTTTCTTTCTGCGTTTTTCCACCTCCTCTCCTAGGTCATTAGAGGGGCTTATATATAGTCTAACATATCTTTATTTAGGAAAGATTTAATGCATTAATTCTAGGATGCAAATCCCTACTGATTTGCAGTAAAAAAAATGCAAAAAGGAAACTGCCATATTCTGATTTTGATGTCTGATTTTTTCCAGTTTTTTTAGAGGATGGTGTGGCTTCTTTCTATCCTTCCATAGGGCCAGTTGCTCCCTTTGAAATGAGGCAATAGAAACATGGTTGCAGCTCCAAAAATCAGGCGTGATGATAAAGGAAAAACAGCAGGAATTTGCAGAGAAAAAAGGAAAGAAATCAGATGGAGGGTGTAGCTGCAAAGTCGTATTTTTCTTATTCGGTGTGGTAAAAATCCCGTCATTTATGATGATCCAACCCTCCTCTCCAGCTTTCAATGTGTTTTTTTCAATTCAATCCCTCAATTTAGCACTTTTCGATTCAATCCTTGGTTCAAAAAAATCCTTTGAATCAGTCCCGCGAACTTGGGCAAAAACCCTTCTCGTAGCAAGGAATCCCTACTTTCAACACTAGATATTTAAACGGGAATATCTTGAGCTTTTGATATTGAAATCAAGCGATTCAAAAGTCCAAATTCATCTACGTGTCCCGGACTACAACTTTGATGAAGGATTAAAAGTGAGATAAATTCGTTTTGAATAACAGAATTGCAACCAAACTCGGCTAGAAACCTTCTCGCGGCAGGATTCTATGTTTTCACACTAGATTTCAAACAAGAATATCTTGAGCTTTTGATATCAAAATCAAGCAATTCAAAAGCTCAAATTCATCTACGTGTCCCAGACTACAACTTTGATGAAGGATTCGAAGTGAGATAAAATCATTTTGGATAACAGAATCTGGTTGGTCAAAAAGGATCTCTAGGTCTAATTTAGAAACTGACAATGCCGAGAATCCTGATATGGCTGAGAGTATGATCTAAGAACAAATCAAAAAAATTTGTGATGGAAATACAGTTTTTAGTGCAAAACTCGAGTCAGGATCCTTCCTACGGTAGAATTATCTGCCTTCACGTTAGATATTCAAACGGAAATATCTTGAGCTTATGATATCGAAATCAAGCGATTCAAAAGCCCAAATTTATCTATGCATCTAGGACTACAATTTTGTTGGTGGAGTCGAAGTGAGATAAAATCATTTTAGAGAACAGAATCTGGCAGTAATCTAGTTGGTCAAAAAGGTTTTTGATCTGGCAATGCTAAGCATCCAAATATTACTGCGAATCTGCCCTAAGAATAATGATCCCTAGGGCCTTATAAAGGTGCAGATCAATTTTTCAACATGTCATGAGTGACAAAATATAGCTAGAATGGTCAGATATCGTACGAAACCAAGTTAGAATCAGAGCCTAAATTAGAACAAAAAATTACGATAGCAGCAAAACTTTTTTTTAGTGCAAATTCTGAGGGATTTATCCAACCTTAAAAACAAGATAATGAAGGAACGAATTTAGGATTATGAAGACCCCTAGTCAATCTAAGAAACCTGATGATTTTGGCAGCAAAGGGGAAGGATAAAGAGAGTAGAAAACAACTCAAACAGGGTTTTGAAAAAATATTTCTTTTTCTGCTTTTATCGATCTTCCAGCAAACATGAGTTAAACTCCTATACTCAGTTCAAAAGAGGTATACAACGTCTCCATCATGTGGGGTCCAAAAATGAGTAACAACAATATAAATGAAAGAAGTTAGGTCATTTCATCTGATTTGAAAATTTATGATGACCTATAATGTAAACTGTAATTTCTAAAAGAATGAATGTAAAACAAAAAAAATTGGTTAAACTATAGGATACTCAAGGTAATTTTTTCTAAAACTAAAAACACTTCTCCCACTATAATTACTATTATATTACACAATTTGTGAACCACTTTCGCCTAAAAGAATTTTTTGTTCAAATAAAATCTATATATGACACATAAACACAAGTACATGATGTTAATTTTAACATGATTACATAAACATTATAACTTCTATAAATATGTTTATGTTAAAGAGTTCCTTTTTATTAAATGTGAAAAAAACATGAGATACTATATAGGTAAGGATAATTTAAGAAACTTATTTTATATTATTTATAGTTTTATATGATGTATAAATATTTTTTTATAGATATTGTTTATAGCTCTATATGATGTATAAATATTCATTTTTTTAATTTCTAAAAAACTTAATTTTTTTGGAAACTTTTATATATATATATATATATATATATATAATTTCAAAATCTTTATTGTATTGGAAAAGAAAAGGATATGTCAAAGTTTGCCATGATTAGTTCTATAAATATCCATATTTAAAAAAAAACGATTAATAAATTTTTTGAAAAGTACATTAATTTTTTAGTCTTTTTCCTGGTTAGACATAGACTAGATTTGTGGCCTTGATCAGGAAAAAAAAAACTTTCAACTTAAAAAGGAATGCTATGGAAAAAAATTTGAGACCTGGTTTATTGGTTCAATTGGTAATTTAAATAATATAATTAAAAAAATATAATAAAAAAAATTGACAATGAGAAAAAGGTAAAAGAAACATGACCTAAACCTACCTTAATTACCAAACAACTCAATGTTGAAAAGTTAGATTAAAAACAAAAAACAAGTTAAACCGGGTTAAATCGCAAACTGCACAACTATGGATATAAGATTTGAATAATCCCATACAAATGTAGCAAAATAAGTTCGAAAACTAATTTTTAATAAATCAAAGGAGAACATGATATCTCTATAGAAAAAAAATGAAAAGAAAAGGCTTGAAGTTCAATCTCTAGCAAATAAAATATTGAAGGATGAAAATTAAGAAAAAAAATATAATTAAAAATCATGAAAGCAAATTAAAAAAAGTTGATAAAACTCGATTCGAGCACACTCGAGTCAAGATATAAAATATTTGACCGAGTTGTGATACTAGAGTGATCGCGTTTGTAAGCAAATTGAATAAAATCATGAAATTCAATTATTGAACAACTTAATGTTGAAGGACAAAAATAAATTTTTTTTAAAGCAAGGAATAAAATATGGTTAACATATAAATCCTATGACCACAGGCACTAGATCAAAATAACTCAATAGAAAGGAAATGAAAAAAATGAAGATCAATTTCTAATAAATCAAATGTTGAAGGATGAAATTGAAATAAATAAATTTAAAAAAAAGACCCAAAAAAAGTCAATCCATGTTAACCTTTGAAACTAGTGACTCCGGTTATGAACTTCGGACTAACTCCATAACAACAAAATAAAATATGAGTCAACTTAGGTTAACCCGCAAACCCCATGATCATGGATACAAGATCGAGATAACCTAATAAAAAGAAAATAGAGAAAAAAATAAGACAAATCTCAAATAAATTAAATGGTGAATGATGAAATTAAGATAAATCATTTAAAAAAAGGACCCAAAAATCAAAAGTCAACCCACGTTAACTTTTGAAACTAGTGACTCTGATTATAAACCCGATACTAATTCTATAGAAGGCAAGTCATAAGATATAATAAAGCAAAACTCTAAAAAAAAGGTTTTAAAAAATAACATTAGCTTTAATAAAGAGAGGAAAAAAAAACTAAGCTAATCTGGGCAAATCTTCTAAACCTGGTCTAATATCTAAAACTTGTAACCCTGAAATTTTGATTTAGATTCAATCAAGAAGCTTAATTCCCAATCAATTTAATTTTGAAGGATGAAATCATATAAAAAATATCAATTTTAAAAACTTGCCAAATGAAAATAGATAGCAAAAAAAAAAAGAATTGAGATAAAATTTGATAGGAAAAAAACCATGGAGGATAAAATTGTAAAAAAAAAAACCTAAAAAATAATTTTAGAGAAAATAAATAGCAATAAAAAAATGGATCAAATTTAAAAGATTAAAAAATGAAAGGGGAGAAATTGAAATTTGATTTTTTTTTTGTAATTTTATAGTTTATTAAAAAAATAGTAATAAAAAGAATGGTGACCAAATTGTAAAGATTAAAAACTGAAAGGGGATGAAATTGAAAAACATCTATAATTTTATAGCTTATTCAAAATAAAAAAATATTAATAAAAAGAATATGGATCAAATGTGAAGGAAAA